>OLOV01000191.1_pt1 | contig 53779 bp, 47 predicted proteins | sample 1672931 | NCBI WGS metagenome assembly OLOV01 (sample SAMEA3136738, study PRJEB25190) | human gut metagenome | biome: human gut; feature: human-associated habitat; material: faeces | place: Austria | collected 2013 | reverse complement strand
ATGTGTTCTGCTTGGTACTTTTCTATGATACTACTTTTTTCGTCGTCTGTCAACACTTTTTTGAAAAAATTTTAAAAAAGTTTTTTGGCCCTTTTTAGCTTGTTTTTTTTCATTAATTTCTAATAAATAATTATATAATTTTTCCTTTTGAATATACTTTCTTGAGGGGTCTTTATGGGAAACAAAGGGTTAGATTTTAAGCATAAAGAAGTTATTAATATTGTAGATGGTAGGAGGCTAGGTTTTGTGCAAGATGTGAATGCCAATTTAGAAACTGGCATTATTACTTCTATTGTTGTTCCTGGCAATAATAGATTGTTTAATGTGTTTTCTTCAAATGATATTGTAATTCCTTGGCAAAACATTAAGTGTATTGGTGATGATATTATATTGGTTGAAATAAATTAAGACCAGGGCATTAGCCCTGATCTTTCTTATTTTCGCTACGGAAGTATTCGATGGTTTCCCAAAACTTGATTACCTTTTGACTTTGTTCCTTGCTTAAGGATTTTTCCTTGAGAAGTGTAACAATATCATCAGTAACCCAGCTTTCAACTATAGCTTTGTAGATAACTCGATTCAATAAAGCTATAGTAATGAAGTTTTTAGTTGCAAAATCATTTTTATGATATTTGCAGTTTGCGTATTCAGTTGTCCAAGTTATTGCCTGCTCTTTGGGAGGCATATACTGCCGCCTTTTTAATAAAAGGTAGTCATAATGTTTCTTGGACCGCTGTTTTCCAGCTTCAGCTGCTTTTACTTGAGAATTATATGCCGCTTTTGCTGCCATTTGCTCTACTGTTTTGTCATCAACAATGTTTTCAATTACCGCCTTTTCTAAGGCAGTATAAAAGGTGCCTTTGCTAATTGCATATTCTCTTGAAAAATAGTCATGAGAATATGCAAAATCTGTTTGTGCGTATTGGGTAGCTATTTCTGCAATTTTCTTCCGAGAAAGGTCCCTTACTGTCTTTTTCATTTTGCTATTCTCCCTTCGAAAATAAAATGTTGGTTTACTCGTATATTATATCATTGTTGGAACATTATGTCAATTTGTTTTATTTAACTATTTTGATAGTAATTTCTTTACAGCGTCGCTTATTGTTTTTCCATCTGCTGCTGCTCCTATTTTTTCTTTTGCAGCTTTCATAACTGTTCCCATATCTTTCATGTTTGTTGCTCCAGTTTCTGCAATTACTTCATTTACTATTTTTTCAACTTCTTCAGCAGATAATTGTTTTGGTAAATATTCTGTTAGTATTTCTATTTCTTCTTTATTTTGTTTAATTAAATCTTCTCTTCCACTTTTTTCAAATTCAATTTCTGCATCTTTTCTCTTTTTAGCTTCTTTTGCAATTATTTCAATTACCTGCTCGTCTGTTAGTTCTATTTGTTTATCTTTTTCAACTTGTAAAACGGCTGCTCTTACCATTTGTACTGTGTTTTTTCTAACTAAATTTTTATCCTTCATTGCTTCTTTTAAATCATTTAGTAATTTTTCTTTAATCATAATTAATCATCCTCCAATAAAATTTAGATATAATATATCACAAACTACTTGATTTATCAAGGTTTATGCAAAAAGAAACCACTTAAATTTTAAGTGATTTCTTTTAATTGGTCGGGGTGGTAAAGTTGTATTAACGGCTACGTTCCTCTATTTTCAATACTTCTCTGTATTGAAAATATTTTTCTGAACAATTTTTCCAAACAGTTCCTTTATTTTATATTCTTCCATTTTTTATATAATTTACATATTTTTTATGGTTTGATATTTCAAGATATTTAAAAATATCTCCATATTCATCAATTGTTGTTTGTATATTGGCATGTCCCATTAATGCTTGTAATACTGGTAATTCTACACCAGCTTCTATACAACGAGTCGCATAGGTATGCCTTAAACAATGCAAACTATAATCTCCAATTATTCCAGCATTTTTATAAACTCTTTTAAAATGAGAATTTATAGTATTTGTTTCAATAAGCTTTCCATCTGGGTGGCAGAATAGCACATTGTTTTTATTTTTTATAACATTATTTAATGAATCCCTTAATACTTTTTCAGTAAACTCATTAATTTGTAAAAGTCTTTTTCCGTTATTAGTTTTAGGAGGTCCAACTACTGTTTTCCCATCCTTATTTTTAGTTAGGGTTCTTCTTACTGTTAGTTGCATACTATCTAGGTCAATATCTTCTTTATAGTTTAAAGCTAAAACTTCGCCTATTCTCATACCTGTATATAGGCACATAAGAATTATATTTCTGTGTTTTACATTATTAGTTTCTAAATATTCAACTAATTTATTTTGCTCTGTATAGCTTAATGCTTTTACATCTTTATCTTCTTTTATACTTCTAGGCTTTTCTATTGTATTTATACTTTGAAATAAGCTACTAGATATATATTTATTATCAAAAGCAGTTTCAAATATTTTCTTTAACATAGAAACGTCTTTTTTTATAACCGAATTTGATTTTGACCTTTCATCTTCTAAAAATCGTTCTATTTGATTTTTCTTAACTTGATTTATTGGAATATTTGCAAAGTTATTAGCTTTAATTCTGTTTAAAGTAGCTATATTAGTTATATAAGCATTTCCTTTAGTTTTTCCTTTTCTATATTTAGAATCTTCTAATTCTTTTCCTATATCTGCAATTGATTTTATAGTCTTTTTTAGACTGTCATCAAAGTCAGCTCCATTTTCCTTCATTTCTATTTTGTATTTATATAGAAGTTCAAGAGCCTCATCTTCAGTGTCTGATGTAAATGACTTTCTTATTGGTTCTCCAGTTTCTATATTCTTGCCAATAGTTAATAATGCTTTTGCTCTAATATAATGATAGAATTTATCGCAGTTGTCTTTATCTGTACATTGTTTGCAAATTTCACAGTTTCTTAAATTTCTTCTATTTTTGCATATAGACCTATCTTTACATTTCTTACAAGTAGGACACATAGGCAAATTTGAGTTTTTCTTTGGTTTCTTCTCTGTATAAGTTCCAGTTGTAATACCTTTTTGTTTCATAAGTTTTCCTCCATTTCTTTTAAAATTTGAGGAAATACCTTGTATTTTTATTTAATTTTGTGTATAATAAATTTAGTTCAAGTTAATAAGGTATTTCCTTATTGCTTTTGAAGATTTAATTGTTCCAGAATTAAGTCTTCTTTTTTTACTCAGCCATAATTCTTTTGTGGCTTAAGAATTCGTTTAGGCAGTCAGCTTTTATCCAAAATTTTCTGCCTATTTTAATACTTGGAAAATCTTCTGAATGAAATAACTTTAAGCATTTTTCTTTTCCTATATGCAATAATCTGCATACATCATCCGTTGAATAAAGCTTGATATCGGTTTTTTGTAAATTCTGCATAGTATTTTACCTCCTTTCTTGACAACCTTAAACAAATATAGTAATATAGAAGTATATTGTGAAAGATTTGTCGGACTCTTTTGAAATTGTAAAATTATTATACAATGCTCAAAAAAGTTTGTCAACATATTTCTAAAATATTTTTAAAATATTTCACAAAAGTTTTTAAGGAGGTTAAAAGAAATGAGTAAGTTACCTCAATATTCTTTTAATGAAGGGTTTTATATATGGTTTAATGCAGAAGCAAAAGAAGAATATTATTCAACACCTTTATATATGTATAAAACTGATTTTAATGATGATTTAGGGAATTATAAAAGAAAAATAATACAAGAAAAAGGATTTTATAAAAAGAAACCAAGTAAGAAAGAATCTGCACCAAAACACCCAGCTACTATTCTTTATCCATTTGCTGAACAATTTGGAAGACTTTTGATAAACTTATTAAATGCTGATTTTTCAAACTTTGATAATGCTTATAATACATTTTTTTATTTGTATGGATTTGAATTATTAAAAGAATATGTACCAGCTAAGGAATTGACAACTACATATTCAACAGAGGAAGAATTAGTAAAAGTAATGAAAGGAGTATATGAAGATAGTTTTGGATATTTAACAGATATGCAATATAATTTTAGAAAATGTGTAGATTTTATATACAATTTGAATGGAAATGAGGATTTAAAAGGATATAAACCAAGTTCTAAATTTATAGCTTCATTAGTTACACATCACAATGATGTATATTCATATTCAAGTGATATAGAGGTTATTTTAGATACATATTCAGATAAATACTTAAAATATGGTAATCAATCACTAGAGAAGTTGACTAAAGAATTAGACCAAAATGAATCTTTTATACCAATGACTAATGTATATACAAGTGAGAAATTAAGCAATATTGCATTTGTAGTATTAGAACAAATAACTAAAAACTACAATTTACCAATTAAAAAATGTCAACATTGTGGTAGATATTTTATGCCTTCAATTAGGCAAGATGAATTATACTGTGATTTGCCAAATGAAGATGGAAAAAGCTGTAGAGAAAAAGGTGCAAAACAAACATATAAAGAAAAATTAGAAAAAGATCCAGTATTACAAGAATATAGAAAAGCATATCAAAAGAAATTCATGGAAGTTTCAAGAAGTAATGGAGATAAACAAAAGAAAGAAGATTTTGAAGAGTGGAAAATAATTATACAAGATATGTTAAAGAATTATAAAGAAAATAAAGAAGATAAAAAACTAATGGAAAAAATACTAAAATGGATTGATGAGAGTAAGTAAAAAAAGGAGGAACTTATGGAATATGATTATCCTATAAATAACATATATTGCGATGAAAGTTGCCATCTAGAATATGATAATATTCCTGTTATGGTTTTAGGAGCAATTTCTTGCGAGAAAAAGCATAGAAAAAAAGTGTTTAAAGAAATTGAAAAAATAAAATTAAAGCATAATATAGGGAAACATTCAGAAATTAAGTGGTCAAGAATATCTATGAATAAAATTGACTTTTATAAAGAAATTATAGATTACTTTTTTAAAGATGAAGGGTTATCTTTTAGAGGGTTAGTTGTTAGAAACAAAAATTTACTTGATCACGAAGAATATAACCAAACTCATGATGAATGGTATTACAAAATGTATTTTAAACTATTATCTAGAATAATAAAGAATAATATAAAAAACGAAATATATTTAGATATTAAAGATACTAAAGGCAGTAGTAGAAGATATAAATTACAAGAAGTTTTATCTAATAATATATATGATTTCAATAAAGATATTGTACATAATATACAAGCAATAGACTCTAGAGAAAGTTCAATATTACAAATAGTTGATTTGTTTATTGGAGCTTTAGGATATATAAACAGAGGACTAGAAACAAGTGAAGCAAAATTAGAGATAATAAGATACATTAAAGAAAAGACAGGTTATTCTTTAATAAAATCTACATTACCTGCAGAAAACAAATTTAACATTTTTATTTTTCCACTTGATAAAAAGGAACATTTAAGTTATGAATAAGTGCAAGTGGTTACCAGATATAATAGAATGCTCAAATTTAAGTGAATGGAAAATGTACGAAGATAAATTATATGAATTATTTGTAGAAACATTTATAAATAATCATCCTACTTTTAACAATAAGCCTGTTCACGTTAAAAAATATCCTCTTGATGGTAATAAGGAGCATGCATTTACACATTTGACTTGCAAAACAGAGTCAGATAATCCTAAAGATGTAAATGATAGATTACCAGATTTAAGGAGAGCAGAAAGAATAACTTGGATAAAACCTGTCATTGAAAATTATCCATGTTTAGAAGAGTGTTTAAATTGCAATAAAATTAAGTATTGGGAAGAAATATATAGAAATAAACTAAGAATAAATTTGTTTTTTGAAGATTTTAGATATTTTGTTGTTTTAGAAGATAGAGGAAATTATTATCTAATAATAACAGCATATTATATACATTATGATGACGTTTTAGAAAAGAAGAGAAAAAAATATATACAATATTGCAAACAGAAAAAGCCATTGATTTAGTATCAAATGACTTTTTCGCAAACTCGTTCTACTACTAGGTAGATGAGTAAATATATTAAATTAATAATATACATTAATATTATATATTCGTGAAGAGCTTTGTCATAAACGGTCGTTTACACGGCATATAAAGACACATAACGTGTTTTGCCGCAAAACTCTGCACGGCAAAGTGTACAAAATGCCGCGGCAGAGTTCTATATCCGCTGCGGCATAAAGTTTATCTGATTTGAAAATGGCCGACGGCCTCACTCGTCGTCCTCCATATAGGCGATATATGCGGACACGCGGAACACATTGTTCTCATGGCTTATTTCAAGCTTGCCGCCGTATTTGCTGACAACCTGACGGACGTTTGAAAGACCGATGCCGTGGAAGCCGCTATTGTCCTTTGTGGAAAAATACGTTGAGCTTCTATACGAGACCTGTCCGTTATATGAGTTTGACACGTCCACGCACAGTATGCCGCTGGCGAGGCGGATATCGACGTCGATAAACCGTTCCTCGTCGCTGCCAATCTGGGCGCAGGCCTCTGCGGCGTTATCGAGGAGGTTGCCAAGCAGGATGCATATATCCACATTGTTTATGGTCAGCGCGGGCGGAACCATCACGCACAGGCGAAGCTCCACTCCGTCCTGTTTTGCCTTGCCAAGCTTGTCGTTCAAAAGCGCGTTTATAAGGAGATTGTCGCAGTTCGTCACGGGAGCTGTCATGGATTCAATGGTGTTCTGGAGGGAGTAGGCGTATTTTGCAAGCTCCTCATACTGCCCCTGCTCGACCAGAGAGACCATGGTGCGCGTATGGCTTTTGATATCGTGGTTGATACGGCGAAGCTCCTGCTGGTGCTTTTGCAGGTCGGTATAATACTTCTCCTGCACGGCCAGCATCTGCTCCAGCGTCGCGGAATAGCTGAGCGACTCCGTGAGGGAATCGTTCACCTTATTGAGCGAGTAGAGCATACACGCGGTAAGGAACAGCAGCGTCGCCGTGACGAGGTTGTCTGTAAGCCTTATCGAGCTCATAAGCTCGCCGGAATATATCTGCGAATAGAGATAATACTGCTTCAGGACAAGGAAGAAGATGAAAAACGGGATGAGAAACGACGTTATCATCATCGGGATGAACTTATTGCTCATCACCTTGCCGTAGCTGTAGATCACCAGTGTGAACAGCACCACCATGACTGTCAGCACTATCTGCGTGATATAACTCGGGCTGTAATTGACGGGGATTGTGTCAAACGACAGCCCGCGCGCCGCCCACGTCGCAACGAAGGAATAGAACGTGGCCGAGTAGTTCAGCGCGATGCACACGAAGGATATGCCGAGCCGGGAGCTGTTTGAGCCTTCATAGAAGAGATACGCCGTTATCGTGATGAGCACATAGGCTATCATGAAAACGTAGTACACCTGAAAGTTATTTGCCGCGTCGTATATGGAGACGAGGAAGTATATCAGCAGCATCAGCAGGTAGTAGGCGTTGTGCCGGTGATTGCGCTTCATCAGCCTTGAAAGCTGAAAATGCACGAGCCACGTCTCACTCAGGCCGACGAGCAGAAGCAGAGGAATACTGTTGCTTATCTGCATACCAGTGCCTCCCTATCTCTTTCCGCGGCGGCTGTTCTCGCTGACATAGGTCAGCAGCGCGTCGTTCAGCGCCGCGGCACGCAGCTTGGAAACGTCCAGATTCTCGCCGTTTATAAGCGTCACGTACAGCTTTGATATACGCTTTATATGCCGCAGATTCACAAGGAAGCTTTTATGGATGCGGAAAAAGCCCTTGTCCGCATAGTCGTCCTCTATCTGCGAAAGCTTTCCGCGGAAGGGGTACTGCTCCTTCACGGTATGCGCCGTTATGGTGTGCAGGTTCGAGTCGAAGTACAGGATGTCGTCAAGCTTGAGTTTGGTTATGCCCTTGCTGCTGTCGATGACGAAATACGTCTCATCCCTCTCAGACACGTTGTCAAGGATGGTCCTGATCTCGCTCAAAAACCGCTCGGTATCCAGCGGCTTTGTGAGATAGCGCCACGCGTTGACAAGATAGCCCTCCAGCGCGAACTCCCTTGTGGACGTCACGATGAGGATGGGCATGGACACGTCATACTCCCGGATGCGCTTGGCGGTCTCGATGCCGTTGATGCTGTCCATGACCATGTCAAGGATCAGCAGGTGATAGCGTGTGCCCGCCTCAAAGGCCTTTATCAGGCTGAACCCGTCCGTATAGGCGGTCAGCTCAAACTCCACCCCCTCGCCGCGCAGAACATCCAGCGCCGAGGAAATGGCCTTGATATCGTACTTATTGTCGTCGCAGATGGCAATCCTGAACATGTCCTTCTCCCTTTCTGCGGTTTTCTACCTTACCGCAGTTTTATTTTTCTTTCCAATAATAAAGCACAGGGTAATTATCGCCAGAGATGCGCCAAGATATGAAATTATCGCGCTGCCGGTAAGCCCGACAGCGATGAACGCCGCAATGGATATAACGCCGGTTATCGCCGCGTAGGGCAGCTGCGTCGTGACGTGGGCAAGGTGCTTGCACCCCGCGCCCGCGGAGGAGAGCACCGTGGTGTCCGCCAGCGGCGAGCAATGGTCGCCAAAGACACAGCCGGAAAGCCCCGCGCCGAGGACCATGTACATATACGACGGATCGACCGCCGCGCACACGGCTATCGATGTGGGCAGCATGATGCCCATCGCGCCCCATGAAGAGCCGGTGGAGAAGGAGATGAGCGCGGAGATGACGAAGATGGCGGCAGGAAGCGCCCATCCCGGAAGCCACCCGCCGAGCGCCGCCGCGATGCACGCGCCGGTGCCGAGCATGCTGCTGCCGAGAAGCTCGGAAAAGCTCCACGAGAGGACAAGGATGATGACCGATGTGACCATGGATTTGACGCCGTTTATAAAGGCCTCGTTGAAGCGGGAAAAGCCCATCTTCCTGCGCCCGACGAGCAGCGCGAAGCATATCACCAGCGCGATGAGCACCGCGCTTGCAAGCGAGCTGTCCGGGTCGCAGTACATAAGCGCGTCCTGAATGCCGCGCCCCTCCGTGAAGAAGCCGCCCGTATAGAGCATGACCATAAACGTCGCCGCGACAAGGCTTATAATGGTGATCAGCATATCCGCGGCCGTGCCCTTCTGACGCACACCCATGTCGTCAATTACACTTTCGTTTATGTCTACAAATATGCTCGTGTCAACGCCGGTGCGGGCATAGTCGTCCTCGTACCGCTTCATCGGGCCGATGTCGGCCCTGAACACTATCACCGCCACGACCATCAGAAGCGTCAGCCATGCGTAAGCGTTGAACACCGTGGCGCTGAGGAAGGCCTGCATCCCCGGCACCTCAATGCCGTAGCGCGCAAGCTCCGGCACGGAGAGGGAGATGACCGTCGCCACCCAGCTTGAAACGGGCATAAGTATCGTCACCGGCGCGGAGGTCGAGTCTATCAGATACGCGAGCTTTGCGCGCGATATCTTGAACTTGTCCGTTATCGGGACCATCACATTGCCGACCGTTATCGCGTTGAAGTAGTCATCTACAAATATAACACATCCAAGAAGAAAGGTAAAGCCCTCCGCGCTGCGTTTTCCCCTTATCATACGCACTGCGGAGGCGGAAAATGAATTTGCACAGCCCGCCGCGGTGAGGATGGCGATAAGCCCGCCCAGCATCACAAGGAAGAAGATGAGCAGCAGGTTTTTCGGCGTGCCCGCAGCGTTTACCATCATTTTAAGCCCGTATATCGTCATGTCCAGCACGTTTCTCCCCTCAAGCGCGCCCGGCGGGGCCACGGCGCCATAGATGCCAAGGCCAAAGACGATGCCCATGAGAAGCGAGAATATAATGTTTCGTGTGCTGACGGCAAGTATAACTACCAGAATCGGCGGCAGAACGGACAGCCATGTAAGGGTTTCCACATCGATCCTCCTCGGAAAAGGGATGCATAGAGCAGAATCAGCCCCCTGCCTGCCCGTGTAGGCCGACCGGGGACTGATCTGTGCAAATGCTTAAGCTATGTATTTAGTATTGCTTCTGATATTACTTCTTGTAGAGCGTCTCGCCCCTGAACAGAGTGCGCTCAACCTGGGCAAGGCCGATATCCTCGCTCTTGCAGGTGAGAACGTTCTGATCGACGACGATGATATCAGCTTCCTTTCCGACCTCGATGGAGCCGCTGACGTCGTCAACGAAGTTGGCGTATGCCTGTGCGATGGTGAAGCTGTCGATCATATCCTCGATGCAGGCGCGCTCTTCGGGCCAGAAGTCGCCGTGTATTCTGGGGTCGTCGTAGTTGAGAACCCAGGGGTGATAGTTGTCGGGGGCTATTCTCGTCACGCCGATCTCCATGCCGACGAAGGGATTGGGAACGGCAGTGATGGGATAGTCGCTGGCGTTTGCGACGACGCAGCCGGACTTGAAGAAGGAGTTGATGGGATAGGTGTGGGCGATGCGGTCCATGCCGGTGTAGGTGCCGTTGACGAAGTAGGTCTCGTCTATCTGCGCCCAGTAGGAGTTGAGCATTGCGACAACGCCCATGTCCTTGAATCTGTGGATGTCGTTGGGGTCAACAAGGAAGATGTGGGTTATGCAGTGGCGTCTGTCCTCGCGGCCGTTCACCTTCTGCGCGTACTCTATCGCATTGAGAGACTGCTTGACGGCGGCGTCGCCCGCGCAGTGCACGTGGATGCCCATACCGGCCTTGTCGATGGCCGCGACGCACTTGTTCATGTTGTCGGGATCCCATATCTGGTCGCCGCGCCAGCCCTCGGGGCGGCCGTCGGCCTTCTCGTAAGGCTCAAGCAGGAAGGCGGTGATGGATTCGAGAACGCCGTCCATGAAGAACTTGACGGCACGGGTCTTGAACATATTGCGGCCTTCGTTGTCTCTGTTCTTGGCCTCGACTATCTTCTCGACCTGCTCGGGTCCCTGATGCGGGTCCATCCAGTAAGCGCCGCGGAAGTATATCTTCAGCTTGCCCTCGTCGTCGAGCTGCTTTATAGCCTCGACAGCGTTGGAGTTTATGTACAGCCAGGGGTCGTATGCGCCGGTGAAGCCGAGGGAGAGTATCTTGTCCTGATACGCCAGAACGCCTTCCTTGTACTGCTCGATGGTGAAGTCGGGCAGGGCGTTGAGGATGAGGTCCTGCGCCTTTTCACGGAAGCAGCCGTGCGCGCTGCCGTCGGGGTTGCGCTCTATGCGGCCGTTCTCGGGGTCAGGAGTATCGTTGGTGATGCCGGCGACCTCAATGGCCTTGGAGTTGCACCACAGGGAGTGGAGCGTCTCCGCCTGCACGACTATGGGGATCTCCGTGGAGACCTCGTCAAGGGCTTCCTTGCGCGGGCCGATGCCGGGGAACACGGCCTCAAGATAGCCCTGTCCGCGCAGCGCGGTCAGGCCCGGATGCTCCGCGATGAACTTCTTCATTGCGGCGACGTATTCCTCTTCCTTGTCCATGCCGGCAAGGTCGATGCCGACGACGGTGGAGGTGGCGCTGGTGTAGTGCGCATGGCCTTCAAAGAAGGACGGCATCAGCATCTTCCCGCCGAGATCGACGACCTCGGTCTCCGGGCCGACATATGCCTCGACACCGGCGTTATTGCCGACGTATGCTATCTTTCCGTCAACGACGGCGACGGCTTCCGCGATGGTGCGGGCCTTGTCCGCAGTGTAGACGACACCGTTTTTAAAGACTATGTTTGCTTTCATTCATGATCTCCTTTTTTCAGATTTTTGATTTTATATTCGGATATTTTTCCGCTTTATTATTCCGCGGGGGCGGTCTTTTCCTTCTCCGCCACCTTCATCAGCACAACGCCGAGGCCGAGGACGACGGCCGCGCCGATAACGACGAACACGAGCTGGGTCATGTTGATGGGCACGCCGGGCGTCCATACGAACAGCACGCAGGTGCCGATGGCGATGAGCTCAGCGATCCTGATGAGCAGGGTGGACAGCCACTTGGGGCCGGGGAAAACGTAGGGACGCGGGGTGTCCTTGTCGGTCTTCTTGAGCTTGAAGTACGCCTCGAAGTTGATGATGTAGGGGATGATGAGCAGCAGGCTGGTGCAGGAGAATATCGCCCAGAACACGTCCTCCGCGGAGCCGGTGATGAGGTTGGAGGCGAGGGTCATAAGCGTGGCCATGATGCCGGAGATGACGATGACGCCGATGGGCTGGCCGTTCTTGTTGCGCTTGGTGAATACCTTGGGCAGGTCGCCGGTCTCACCGGCGATGGCGGCGGTGTTGCACGGCGCGCCGATCCACAGCATACCCTGAATGAAGATGATGGACAGGTAAACTATACCGGCCATGACGACGATGCCGCCCATGATGCCGCTGGTGCCGAAGCCGGCCTGCATTGCCTGGATAATACCGGTGGTGATGTTGACGTCCTTAACGGGCAGCGCCCACAGCATCGCGGTGTAGGACACGATGTACAGCGCGCCGACGATGAGCACGTTCTTGATGGCAGCGCGGGGAACGTCTCTTGCGGGGTTCTCCATCCTGCCGTTCGCGGCGGAGGTCTCGAAGCCGAGGAAGTTATAAACGAGAGAGGGGATGTAAATGAGCGCCGCGCCGAGGGTGGGCTTGAGCGCGCCGAGGGAGAACGGATTCATCTTGGAGCCGCCGTTGCGCGCAAAGCAGATGATACCCGCAATGACAAGGCCGATGCCGATGGCTATCTTTGCGATAGCGCCGTAGTTGTACATGCCCTTGCTGCTCTTGCTGGGCATGGTCAGGATAAACAGCATCGCGTAGATAACGGCGAGGTTGAGTATCGCCGCGCCGAGCTTGCTCAGCTCGATGCCGAAGGTGGCCTGGAAAACGTTGACGAAGAGAGTCGCGTTAGAGGAAAGCCAGACTGCGTTGCACGCCCAGTAGAGATAGCCGATGTATGCGCCGGTCTTGCGGCCGAACGCTCTTGCCGCCCAGCCGGCGAAGCCGCCGTCATCGGGGTAGGCCGCGCCGAGCTCGGCGCAGGTAAGGGAGCCGGTGAAGAAGAACAGTGTGCCGACGATCAGTATCCATGTGATGGACGTCCATCCCATGTTCGTGCCGGATGGGATCGTGTCGAGAAAGTAGATCGCGCAGATAAGGCCAAGCAGCATGTCAAGCTGACTCATGCCTCCGTTTCCGCTTTTCTTTTTTGCCATTGGTTCTAACCTCCTAAAATTTACGCCCGCCGTTTTTTCGGGTCGTTCAATGTGTGCACATTGTACAGTAAACGCCGGTTTTCGGGAAGTGCTTTGTCATAAACGACCGTTTGCGCGGCACGAAAAGTCGTGAAATGTGTCAGTTTATGGTATGTCGCTCATTTAGCCCATATATCTTCCAGCTTTTGGAGCGGGGATGAGGGCAAAAAATTGGTGCGACCCGAAAAATGGATCGCACCTTCCCTTTCAATTATATTATATAAATTACGTATATATTCTCAGCGTTTCGTTGTATATCTTCATTATATCGTGCAGCACGTCGAACTGCGTGAAATCGTCATGATAGGCGATGTTTATCTCGCGCATCATGCTGAGGTTTTCCACCGGAAGCACGGCTATCTTCCCCTTTTTCAGCTCGTCGAGGCAGACGCTGCGCGCGAGGACGGACACGCCGAAGTCGCGCCGGATAAGATCCTTTATCGTCGCCATGTTGTCAAGCTCCAGCACGACGTTGAAATCGTTTATGCTCATATTATTACTTTCAAGATGCGCGTCGAACAGGGAGCGCGTATTTGAATCCGGCAGACGCAGTATCATGCGCTCCTTCTTCAACTCGTTCAGCGTGACCATGCTGCGCTTTGCAAACGGGTGATTCACCGACACCGCAAGCACGAGATAGTCCGTGTCAAGCAGAAGATAGCGTATGCTGGGGTCGTTCACCCGTCCTTCAACTATCGCCAGATCCAGCTCGTAGGTTTTCAGCATCTTATAAAGATTATTTATCGTATCAGTAATCATCTTTATGCTGATCCCCTCGTTTTCGGAGCTGTACTTTGCCAGCGCCTCAGCTATGGGATTGCTTTCCGCGGTGTGCGTGATGCCCACTGTGAGGTGCATGCTCAGCCCGCCCTTATCGGCCAGATTCTGCTGGAGATTGCTGTACAGCCCAAGCATCTTGCGCGCGCACTTTACGACCTCCAGGCCCTGCTTTGTCACGACAAATTCGCCGTCTATGCGTTCAAAAATACGCACGCCCAGCTCCTGCTCCAGCGCCTTTATATGCTGGCTTACGGCCGGCTGCGTCACGGACAGCTCATTCGCCGCTTTTGTATAGTTTTTAAGCTCGTACACCTTCAGCAGGGTGTACAGCTTCTGGTCTATCATGATCCGCCTCCATAAGAAATTTTTATATATGCAAACATAATTATAATTTGACTTTATTGTTCGTGTGAATATTATGGTAGCATCACATTGAAAATTTGTCAAGGAGGCGCGGGCATGGGCAGGAACGATATCTACGACACGCCGCCGATGCGCGCGGCGCTCGGACTGTACGCGTTCCGTCAGGACGTCCACGCCGAGCTTATAGCCGCCGAGGAGGCGGCGCCCCCGGAACATATTTGCAAGCTGCTGACATCCGTCAGGGATGAGGAGGATAGCAATGACGCTGATCGAATACTTCAACGGACAGTTTTCCATAATGCAGAACCTTGACTTTGTGGCGAGGATACTGCTGGCCTGCTTCTGCGGCGCGTGCATCGGCTTTGAGCGCAGCAAGCGCTTCAAGGAGGCCGGCATACGCACGCACGTTATCGTATGCTGCGCGAGCGCGCTGATCATGATCGTGTCCAAATACGGCTTTGCCGACCTGACGGACGCAGACGGCCTTGTTTTCAACGGCACGCGCGGGGCCGACCCCGCGCGTGTCGCCGCGCAGGTCGTCAGCGGGATAAGCTTCCTCGGCGCTGGCGTGATATTCAAAAACGGCAGCACCGTCAAGGGGCTGACAACGGCGGCCGGCATCTGGGCCACAGCCGGGATAGGGCTTGCGCTGGGCTGCGGGATGTATTTCACGGGCATATTCGTCACGCTGATGATAGGCATATTTCAGGTTGCAACGCACCGCTTCACCGTCGGCGCGGACTCCTTCACGACGAACCGGCTGCGCTTCACCGTGCGCGAGGACGAGGAATTTGAGTCGCAGGTGCGCGCGCAGCTTCAGAACTGGGAGGCGCAGATACTTTCCAGCAGCATCACGCGCCGCGACGACGGGCTTATAAGCTACGACCTGACACTGAAAATGACGCGCAGCATTTCGATAGACGACGTTGACACGCTCATGCAGCGCTGCCATGCCGTCACCAGCGCGGAGGGCATCCCCGTAGGCTGAGCGGGAGCAGAAAATACCACCGGGAAGTGTTCCCCGGTGGTATTCTTAGACTGTCGAAAAAGTGGCTTTGCCGCTTTTTCGAGAAAGCTTCGCTGCGTTCTGCGCCTCTGTTGTCCGCTGATAGCGGACAATTCGACGCTCACTCCGCGCAAAGTGTTTTCCGCCACGCACATGTCGCGGCAGAAAACGTATAATACTGCTTTCGCGTCTGCGGACGCGAAACTCTGCGAGGCCTTTTTTGACAAGCTGGAAAATACCACCGGGAAGTGTTCCCCGGTGGTATTCTGGCGTTTTATAGGCGTTGTTTCTCAGCCGCAGAATTTTGCGATAGCTGCGTCGATATCCGCCGCGCAGGCGGCGGCGATGACCTCGTCCCCAGGCTGGAGGGGGAAGAGCGGCGCGCGCACGCTGCCGATGTCCGGCGCGCCGCGCAGGCGCAGGATCTCCTTTATCATGGCGTACATATTTCCCTGCCCGGAGCACATCTTGTAAATGATGTGGCAGCAGGCGTCCTGTATGTCGCGCGCGAGCACGATGTCGCCGCGGCGGACAAGGGCATATATACGCTCATACAGCTCCGGCATGACGGCATAGGTCCCGCCGATGCCGCCGACGGCGCCCGCCGCGAGGCCGGAGAGGAGCTGTTCATCCGGGCCGTTGAAAACTATCGCGCCCTCGTCACGCCACATCTCGATGTCCTGTATGGGCATGGAGGAATTCTTGACGCCGATCACGTTTGGCACGGCGAGCATGGTGCGCAGAAGCGAGCTGTTCAGCTCCGTACCGGCGAGCTGCGGGATGTTGTAGATGATGAAATCCGTATTCGGCGCGGCGGAGGCGATGTCGCTCCAATACCGGGCGACGGCGCGGTCGGGCAGGTGGAAGTATATCGGCGGGATGGCGGCGATGCAGTCCGCCTCAGCGCGCTCGGCATGGGCGGCAAGGGTCATGCTGTCGCGCGTGTTGTTGCAGGCGACGTGCGCAATGACCGTGATGCGCCCCGCGGCCTGGGCAATAACTGCCTCAAGCACGGCCTTGCGCTCCTCCACGGACTGATAGATGCACTCGCCGGATGAGCCGCCGACGTACAGGCCGTTGACCTTTTTGCCGATGAGGTACTCCGTAAGCGCGCGCACGCGCTCAGTTGACACCTCGCCCGCGTCGTCATAGCAGGCGTAGAACGCCGGGAAAATGCCCTGATATTTATTCATATCTGTTGCTTTCATTGTTCACTCCTTGTCTCAGCCCTTCACGGCGCCCATCGTGATGCCTCTGGTGAAATACTTCTGGAAGATGAGGAACACGATGATAATGGGCACAGCGGCAAAGGCGGCGCCCGCCATGATGAGGCCGAAGTCCGTCGAATTTTCCGCCTGCATCTTCGCAATGCCCAGCGAAATGGTCAGATTCTTCGTGCTTGAGAGCATGATGAGCTGCATGAAGTAGTCGTTCCACGAATTGATGAACGTGAATATCGCAAGCGCGCCGACACCGGGCTTTATCATGGGGAAAACTATCTGGTTGAAGGTTTTCAGTTCGCCCGCGCCGTCTATGCGCGCCGCCTCAAGTATCTCGCCGGGGATGCTCTCGGCGAACTGCTTGATGAGGAACACGCCGAACGGCCAGCCGACGATGGGGTAGACCACAGCACTCAGCGTATTATAGAGCTTGAGCGAAGACATCTCGCGTATGAGCGGGATGAGGATGACCTGCTTTGGCAGCGCCATCGCGCAGACGATGAGCGTGAATATAAGCGTGCGCCCGACAAAGCGCTTCTTCGCCAGCGCGTACCCCGCGAGCGCGGAGGTCACACAGGTCAGCAGCATCGCCGCGACCGCCATCCACACGGTGTTGAGCATCCAGCGGATAGCGCCGGGAACGGTCGGCCCGGAGGAGAACACCACGGGGTTGCCGTCGGAGGAGAAATACTGACTGAACGGAATGTAGAACTCCCACAGCGGCGCTTTGAGCTTGCCCATGAGCGTCTGATAATTCTTCATCGTCCACTCCGTCGGCCACCAGACGGGCGTGACGGAGTTGACCTCCTTGGCAGTCTTGAACGAGCCTGTGATTATCCAGTAAAGCGGGAAGGTGAACAGCACCGCAAGGATGATGATTATCACGAGGGTGATGATGCGGTTTGCCTTTGATTTGCCCTGCATACGTCCACCCCCTTAGTCCGACTGCCCCAGCTTGAACTGGATGGCAGAGAGCACCGCGATGATTATCATGAGCACGACGCCCATGGCGTTGCCGTACCCGTAGCGGTAGAGCTTGAAGGCGGTGTAATAGATATAATACATTATCGTGTCCGTGCTGTGCGTCGGCCCGCCCGACGTGAGAAGCTGGATGAGCGCGAAGCACTGGAAGGAATTGATGGTGGTGATAATGAGTATGTAGAGCGTGGTGGGCATGATCTGCGCCCATTTTATCTTCCAGAACACCTGACGGCGGTTCGCCCCGTCAACCTCTGCGGCCTCGACGAGCGTCTGGTCAACATTGCCCAGCGCCGAAACGTAAAGCACGATGGGCTGGCCGACGGAGGTGGTGAAGAGGATGAGGATGATGCACCAGAGGGCAAAACGCGCATCGCCCAGCCAGTTTATGTTCTGCTCAATGACGCCGGTGCTCTTCAAGAGGTAGTTGAACACACCGTAGCGGTTGTTGTATATCCACTTCCACACGACCGTCACAGCGACGGAGCCGGTGACCACGGGCAGATAGAAGATGCAGCGGAAGGCCGAGGTCAGCGCGGGCTTCATATCGTATATCGCAGTGGCGACCCAGAGAGAGAACGCGCACACCGTCGGCACGGCGACGACAACGATGATAACGGTATTTTTCAGCGCGCCGAGGAAAAGCTCATCCTGAAAAAGCTCCTTATAATTAGCCAGCCCGACAAAGACGTCCACGGCATTCTTGCCCATGTTGGAGTCAAAGAAGCTGGTGTATATGCACATGAACATGGGATACAGCACAAAGGTAATAAAGAAGAAGAGGCTTGGCAGCAAAAACAGGTATCCCGCTGTTGTTTCCCGCCGCACGAGCGCGCGGCTCATGCCGGTATTTGATCTGAACATAGGGTGATTCCCCCCTTGCGGTCGTTATAGCTATCTGTCAGCACACCCTCTCTGCGCTGGGGCACAGAGAGGGTGCGCGCTGTGATATCAAAGGAGATACTTGATGACTTCCGGATCAGCCAGCGGCCGCCGCGGCGTTCGCGTTTTCGCAGAACGTTGCGACCTCAGTGGCAACGTCACCGCCGCCGCCGACACGCTGGAGCATGTTCCACCACTCGGTGCGGGCAGTCGCCCAGCCGGCAGTGACCTGATAGTAGTCGCCCAGATAGGGCATGAGCTTGGTGTACTCGTTCATGATGGCGTTGTCCGCCCAGATGCCGGTGAGGTCGATGCCCTCGGCGGTGTTGCGCACGGCAAAGTAGCTGGCAGCCTTGACTGCGTCAGCCGTGCCCTCGCCGTCGGCGAAGTACTTGATGAAGGTCTTTGCAGCGTCGATCTTGGCAGCGTCGCCGTTATCGAACACGCCGAAGCCCCAGATACCGCCCTGAAGCTTGCTCTCGCCGGTCTCGGAGGGGAAGCTCATGAACACTATCTTCTCGCCGTCGTTGGTAAGCTCGGCGTCATTGTTGTCGGAGTTGAGCTGCTGTGCGATGTTCCAGCAGAACGCCATCTTGAGGATGCCCTGACGGAAAGCGGTGATCTCCTCGCCGCCGTTCTCGGCCGCGTTGAAATAGATGCCGTCCATGCTCTGCAGAAGTTCAAGCGCCTTTACGTTCTCGGGGGAGTCGGCGGTGTAGGCGGTGTGTTCAGCATTGGTGAAGGTGCCGCCGTAGAGGTTGTTGACGAGGGCGCGGGTGCCCTGGTCGCCGCCCTGGCCGGAGCAGTAAACGTCGGCAACGGGCTCTTTGTAATAAGTGTACAGCGCATCGACCGCGGCGATGAAGTTCTCGGTCGTCCAGGTGTGGGTGTCGATGTCAACATACTGGTCGGCACCGGCGGCCACGAATGCGTCATAGTTGATCGCCATGCAGTGGGCGGTCATGACCAGAGGATACTCATAGCACGCGCCGTCCGCGTTGAAGCAGGCCGCGACGCAGGCCGCGTTGACCTCGGCCTTATCGGTGTCGTCCCACATATCGGCCAGATCGACCATGTAGCCCTTCGCGCCCCAGTTGGCGACGAGACGCTCCGGTCCTTCCATGATGAGGTCGGGAGCGGAGCCGCCCTCGAGTGCGGTGTTGACCTGATCGTCGCCGTTGGTATAGTCGAGATACTCAACAGTGACGGTGATGCCGGGGTTGGCGGCCTCGAACGCGGCGATGAGCGCATCGACGGTGTCGGCATTGCCCCAGCCGCCTATAGGGTATGTCCAGAGGGTGATGCTGACAGGCTCAGCGGCGCTCTCCTCCGCGGGAGCGGCGGTGTCGGCCTGCGCGGGCGCGGGGTCGGCAGCGGGTGCGGCAGTCTGGCCGCAGGCGCACAGTGCGAACACCATGCAAAGTGCAAGCAGCATTGCGAGCAGTTTCTTCATGTTGTGCCTCCTTAAAATTTTTATTCGCATTTTTATTATTTCAACGGCTTTCGCCGGTGAGTTCGTCTGCTGTTCTATCCACCATCATATTAACCAAAGTTTGGCCGGATGTCAATATATTTTTGAAAAAAATTTTCTTCATTTTGCGGATAAGAAGATTATTTGCAGAATCTTGATATGCGAATCCCCCGGCGGCAGTGCGCCGTCCGGGGGTTCGTGATGCGGATATATGTCGGAAAATTATTTTCAGGCGCGTTATATGTGCTTTTCCGCAAGCGCGTCGGCGATGCGGGCGCGGCTCTGGCGGCACGCGTCAAGGTTGCGGCGGCACAGCTCGGAAAAGAGCACGTCCATAAGGTACATCTGCGCGATCCTCGCCCCGATGGAGCCGAGCTGAAGCGGGCTTTCATCCGCGCCGCACAGAAGCGAAACATCCGCCAGCTCCGCGCCGGGGGAATTGGCAAAGTGCGTGACAAGGATGGTCTTGAGGCCGCGCCGGCGGGCGTAGGAAAGCGTCTCGACGAGGTCCTTCGTCGCGCCGGAATAGGAGAAGAAGAGGATGACGTCGTTCTCGCCTGCGGTGGCGACGGCGACGGTCTGCATGTGCGAATCGACCACGGCAAAATACTTCCCGCTCGCGGTGGAGAAGAGATGCGCCGCCTCCATTGCGATTATCATGGAACCGCCCTGCCCCATGCACAGCACCTTGTCCGCCCTCTCCAGCAGGTCCGCGGCGCGGATATAATCCTCCGGCCGGACAAGCTCAAGCGTCTGGGTCATGGCGCTGACGTTCGCGGTGTAGAGCTTTTTGCAGACGTCGGAAAAGCTGTCGTCGTCAAGCACCTCGCCGGACAGCGGGTTGGCCTGCTGCGGGCGCTGGGCGATGGAGTTGGCAATGGCGAGGCGGAAGGCGTTATACCCCTTGCAGCCCAGCCTGCGGCAGAAGCGCGACACGGTCGCCTCCGCCACGCCGCTTGCCGCGGCCAGCTCGGTTATGCTCATGTCCTGCGTTTTTCTCTGGTGCGAAAGCACGTAGTCCGCCGCCTTCTTCTCCGCGGCGGTGAGATTATAATACTCCGCGCTTATCCGCTCAAATACATTTGCGCTGCTCTGCCCCATATACTTCTCCTGTAGCTGTTATTCTGCAAGCAATTCCCCGGCCATAAGGTCCGTCATGACCAGCATTCGCGGCAGGTGGAACGGCCCCTTGAACGTCGAGCCCTTGCACGGCGGCTCAGTCGGCTTTCCGTCGCGGCGGAGATAACCGTACCACTCGCCGTACTCGCTGTCGGCGAAGTGCGCCTTGCAGTAGTCGAGCGTGGTATAAAACCAGTCGAGGTATTCCTCCTTGCCGGTGTCTCTATAGAGCATCAGCGAGGATATTAGTATCTCGTCATGCGGCCACCACAGCTTCATGTCGTGCTCATACGCCTCCGGCGGCTTGCCGAGAGCGTCCACGAAGTACAGAAGCCCGCCGTACTCCTTGTCCCATCCGGCGTTTATCGCCCAGTTGAAAATTTCCTCCGCGCGGCCGGCAAGCTCCTTGTCGCCGGTCCTGCGCGCGTATTCCAGCAGGAACCACACGCCCTCTATGTCATGTCCGGGATTGACAGTGCGTCCTTCAGTGTAATACAATCTCGCGCTGCCGTCAACAGCGACGTTTTCCAGCACGCATTTCAGCTCCGGATGGACGTGATAGCGGAATATCTCATCCACGCAGGCGCGGGCGCGCTCGTCGTAGAGCGCCGCGTTCTCCGGATCGACGCGCTGCATCACGGAGGTGACGTTGAGGTATATCATCGGGATGCCGAAGGCGCGCCCCGTGCGCGTGGCCGCCTCCGTCTTGGGGCCGAGGCCGGTGGGGTCTGGCATACCGTGGTTGAGGTTCCAGTACATATCATAGGCGCGGCGCGCGCGTTCAAGATTCTCCCGCTCGCCCGTCACGCCGTAATACTCCGCGTTAGCCATCGCGTAAAACGCCTCCGAAAAGCAGTAGCGGCGCTGGCGCAGCGGCGCACCCTCGGCGGTGACGGTGAAGTACATTCTGCCCCCGGCGGCGTGGTTTATGCAGTGCGCCTCCATGAAGTCGATGCAGCTTTTCGACGCGCGCAGCCACTCCTCGCGCACGCCGTACACATGGCAGAGGTACGCGAATATCCAGCCGCAGCGCCCCTGCATCCACACGCTTTTATCCGTGGAGTACACCTCGCCCCGGCGGTCAAGGCAGGTATATATGCCGCCGTTGACCTCGTCCATGCCGTTATTGAGCCAGAAGCTTATGCACTTGTCCAGCTCTGACCGTATCCATTCTCTTGCATCCTGCAATTTTGATCTGTCCATGGGTAGCTTTCCCCTTTCTTGATTTTACCCTCGGTCAACAAGGGTATTCGGGATATTCTATTTATATACTATCATCTTGGAAAATAATTTTCAAGATTAATTTTATTTGAAATAATTTTTTATTTTCTGGTGACAGCCGCGCAAAGCCGTGTTATAATGAGTGCATCACACTGTACTGCAAAATCTTAAACATATGGAGGACGCACAGCATGAACTATCTCGGAATCGAGGCCGAAGTCCGGAACCTTCCGGAGCTTGACCGTGACTTTTTCCCGCTTTACAAGTTCAACCACGCCTTTCTCGCTTCGGCGGCAAAGCCTGTCGGCATCGCCGTGGAACGCAGCGGCGGCGAGATGGCATCCGTTCATACTTTCATACACGGCACCGCCGAAATGCGCGAGGCCGACAGGTATTATATCCGCCGCCTTGTCAAGTCAATGCTGTGGATGAAGGGCGGCTGGCGCGTGTATGTCAGCGGGGACCGCGATATATGTGACTACATACGCGGCTGCTTCAGCGCGGACGGCTGTCAGGCTTTCGACTGGGATTATTTCTCCAAAATATACGAAAGGCCGTTTGAGGTCGTCTATACCGACGCCCTGCCAGAGGCGAAGGATTCCCCCCGGCCCGCGGGCGGGCACTTCGACGGCTGCCGCATAGGCTTCGACGCGGGCGGAAGCGACCGCAAGGTCTCCGCCGTTATCGACGGTGAGACGGTGTACTCCGAGGAGGTCGTGTGGTTCCCCAAGACGAACTCCGACCCGGATTATCACTATGACGGCATAGTCGCCGCGCTGAAAGCGGCGGCGGCGCACATGCCGCGCGTGGACGCTGTCGGCGTGTCCAGCGCCGGGGTGTACATCAACAACCGCACCATGAACGCCTCCCTCTTCCTCAAGGTGCCGCAGGAGCTTTTCGACGCGAAGGTCAAGGACATATACATCCGCGCCATCACCGACACCTTCGGCGATGTGCCCTTCTGCGTTTTCAACGACGGCGACGTCACGGCGCTTGCCGGGGCGATAAGCCTTGAGGACACGAACATCCTCGGCATCGCCATGGGCACGAGCGAGGCGGGCGGCTACGTCGATGAGAAGGGATACATCACAGGCTGGCTCAATGAGCTGGCGTTCATCCCCGTGGACGCGAACCCCGCCGCAATGCAGGACGAATGGTCGCTGGACATCGGGTGCGGCGTGAAATATTTTTCGCAGGACGGCGTTATAAAGCTGGCCCCGGCGGCGGGCATTGCGCTTGATGCCGCCCTCTCCCCGGCGGAGAAGCTGAAGGTCGTGCAGGGGCTGATGGACGAGGGCGACGCGCGCGCCGCCGCGATATACCGCAGCATCGGCGTGTATCTGGCGCACTCCCTCGCGCTGTATCACGACATGTACGGCTTCCGCCATGTGCTGCTGCTCGGGCGCGTGATGTCAGGACGCGGCGGTGAGCTTATCATAAGCGAGTGCGAGCGCGTTCTGCGCGACGAGTACAGCGAGCTTGCGGAGAAGATACACCTCGCCCTGCCGGATGAGAAGTTCCGCCGCGTCGGCCAGTCCGCCGCCGCCGCTTCCCTGCCGGAGAGCAGGAAGTGATCCTTACAATATAAAATAAGAAGGAGACCGCGCATGAAAAAACATATTGTCTGCTTTGGCGATTCAAACACCCACGGCTACTGCGCAGACCCCAACGACACTGCCGGCCGCACCGACCGCTTCAACGAGGATGAGCGCTGGACCTGCCTTTTGCAGAAGGCACTGGGCCGTGATTATCTTGTTCTGGAGGAGGGACTTTCCGGCCGGACGACCGTTTTCCGCGATCCGCTGCATGAGTGCATGTCCGGGCTTGACGTGATATATTCCACGCTCATGACGCATGAGCCTGTGGATCTGCTGATCATCATGCTCGGCACGAACGACACGAAGGAGCGCTTCAATGCAAACGCCACCTGCATCGGCATCGGCATGGAGCGCCTTGCCATGAAGGCAGAGACCGTCGCCGCGTGGCGCGGCGGGAAGCCGAACATCCTCATCGTCGCGCCGCCGCACATCGGCGCGGGGCACAACGACCCCGCCATGGGCGCGTCCTGCCATGCCACATCCATGGGCGTGGCGGAGGAGTACCGCCGCCGCTGTGCTGCGCACGGCTGGGCCTTCCTTGACGCCGAGGGCGTGGCGGAGTTCAACACGGTGGACTATATGCACCTCAGCCGCCTTGGGCACAGCCAGCTTGCCGCCGCCCTTGCGCCGCTGGTGCGTGAGCTGACCTGATGCTGGGGCGCGTATTTCGCTATCAGGGCTGGCTGTGGCGCGCGCTGAACACGCTGACGGATATCATGGCGCTGAGCGTGCTGTGGCTTTTGCTCTCCCTTCCTGTGCTGACGCTGGGCGCGGCGACAGCCGCGCTGTATGACAGCGTTGTGCGGTGCATCCGCTATAAGCAGCCGCGGCCCTACGCCCGCTTTTTCCGCACGTTTAAAAACGAGCTTGTTCCCGGCGCGCTGCTGACGCTTCTGTGGGGCGCCGTCGCGGCACTGGGGCTGTGGATGCTGGCGCTGCTGCTGCAGTACAGCGCGGCGTCGCCTTCCGCCGGGGCGGCGGGCGCGGCGTATTATGTGGCGCTGGTCGTGCCGCTGGGTGCAGCGTGCTGGGTGTTCCCGACGCTGTCGCGCTGTGCGCTGGGCTTCGGCGCGCTGAATGCGACTGCGCTCAAGCTCGCCGTGGGGCATCTGCCCTCGACGGTGATACTCGTCTTAATGACGGCGGAGCTTGCGCGGCTGAGCGTGCGGTGGCTGTACCCCCTTGCGTTCATGCCGGCGGTGATGATGCTGCTGTGGTCGCTGTTTACAGAGCCTGTTTTCAAAAAGCACGGCGCCGGCATATCCGCGCCGGAGGAAGAGGACAGCGCCGGCGCGCCGGACGGCGGCGAATAAGGGTAATTGAATATTGCAGCGAAAACGCGGCCGGGAGCATTCCCGGCCGCGTTGGTCTTGTATACTGGTGGATTACTTTGCGGCTTCCATGCCGGCGATAAGGGCCTTCTTGTTGCCCTCGAGGAAGCGGAGCTTACGCTCACCAAGCTCGATGCGGATGGCTTCCATCATCTTATCGACGGAAACGATGGGCATCTTCTCAAGCAGCGCGCCAAGGATGGCGACGTTCGCGCCCTTGGGGTTGCCGACTTCCTCGGCGAGTCTCATCGCGTCGCAGTAGACGACGGTGATATCATCGCGGGTGGACTTGCGCTCAATGATGGAGCTGTTGATGACCAGCACCCCGCCGGGCTTGACGCTCTGCTCGAACTTGTCGAGAGAGGGCAGGTTCATCGCCACGACTGCATCGGCCTTATCGACCAGGGGGGAAGCGACGTCCTCATCGCTCACGATAACGGAGCAGTTGGCCGTGCCGCCGCGCATCTCAGGGCCGTAGGAGGGAAGCCAGGAAACATGCTTTCCGTCGAGCATGCACGCCATTGCCATGAACTTGCCTATGAGCAGCATGCCCTGTCCGCCGAAGCCGGCGAATATGAACTCTTTAGTCATAATTACTTTGCCCCCTTATCTTTATACACGCCCAGAGGATAGTAGGGGATCATGTTCTCTTCAAGCCACTTCAGCGCCTCGACCGGGCTGAGACCCCAGTTCGTCGGGCAGGTGGAAAGAACCTCGACCATGCAGAAGCCCTTGCCTTCCATCTGGTACTGGAACGCCTTCTTTATTGCCTTTTTGGTCTTGATGATGTTCGCGTTGTTGTTGACAGCGCAGCGCTCGATATAGTAGGAGTCGGGAATCTGAGTCAGCATCTCGCTCATCTTGATGGGCGCGCCGCACCATGCCTCGTCACGGCCGTAGGGAGAGGTGGTGGTCTTCTGGCCGACAAGGGTCGTCGGGGCCATCTGGCCGCCGGTCATGCCGTAAATGGCGTTGTTGACGAATATGGTGCAGATCTTCTCACCGCGGTGTGCGGCGTGGACTATCTCGGCGGTGCCGATGGAGGCAAGGTCGCCGTCGCCCTGATAGGTGAACACGAGGGAGTCGGGCTTTGCACGCTTTATACCGGTCGCAACAGCGGGGGCGCGGCCATGTGCAGCCTCGACCATGTCAACGTTGAAGTAGTCATATGCGAAAACGGAGCAGCCGACCGGCGCAACACCGACGATGTTGCCGCCCATGCCGGATTCCTCAAGGCACTCTGCCACCAGGCGGTGGATAATGCCGTGGTTGCAGCCCGGGCAGTAGTGGAACTGCTTATCGGTCAGGTAAGGGGTCTTTTCAAATACGACGGACATTTATATACCCTCCTTCATATTGAGGATCTTTGCCTTGATCTCTTCGGTGGTAGGCATCTGGCTGCCGCAGTAGCCAAAGTAGTCTACGGGCAGAGCGCCGTTGACGGCAAGACGGACGTCCTCCATCATCTGGCCCTCGTTGACCTCGACGTCAAGAATGGCCTTTGCGCCCTTGACGGCGTCGGCGAGCTGTGCATACGGGAACGGCCATACGGTTATCGGGCGGAAGAGGCCGACCTTGATGCCCTGCTCGCGCAGGTCATTGATGGCGGACTTGGCGATACGTGCCACGGTGCCGAAGGCGGTGATGACGATGTCGGCATCCTCGGTCAGGTACGTCTCGTACATCTCTTCGTTCTTCTCTATCTCGCGGTAGATGGCCTGAAGGTTGTTGTTGTGGACGGTGAGCTCCTCGGTGTTGATGTACAGGGAGTTGATCACGGCGCGCTTTGCAGGATCGTCGCCGGGCTTCCAGCCGGTCGCCGCCCAGGGCTTCTTCTCCGGATCGACCTTGTAATCGACCATCTCGGGCATTTCAACAGGCTCCATCATCTGGGCCATAATGCCGTCGGCAAGGATCATGACGGGAACTCTGTACTTCTCGGCCTTGTCATATGCAAAGCCAAGGATGTTTATGGCTTCCTGAATGGACGCCGGGGCGTAGGTGATCATGTGGTAGTCGCCGTTGCCGCCGCCCTTGGTGGCCTGGAAGTAGTCGCCCTGAGAGGCCTGGATGCTGCCGAGGCCGGGGCCGCCGCGCATAACGTTGAGGATGACGCACGGAAGCTGGGCGCCTGCGCAGTAGGAGATGCCCTCCTGCTTGAGGCTGACGCCGGGGCTGGAGGAAGAGGTGATAACGCGTGCGCCGGTGGAGGCCGCGCCGTAAACCATGTTTATTGCCGCAACTTCGCTCTCTGCCTGAAGGAAGCAGCCGCCGATCTCAGGCATACGGGCGGACATGTACTCGGGGATCTCAGTCTGCGGGGTGATAGGATAGCCGAAGAAGAAGCGCGCGCCGGCACGAATGGCGGCTTCAGCGATCGCTTCGCTACCCTTCATAAGAGTCAATGCCATCTTTCTTTCCTCCTTATTCCTTCTCTATCCTGATTGCCACATCGGGGCAGGTGCGCGCGCAGGACGCGCAGCCGATGCAGGCTGCCTGATCGACTACCTCTGCGGGGTGGTAGCCTTTTGCGTTGAGCTTCGTCTTTGAAAGGGCAAGGACGCCCTTCGGGCACGCCCTCACGCAGAGGCCGCAGCCCTTACAGACCAGCTCGCTGATAGTTAGTTTTACCATTGTACAACCTCTTTTCTATTATGATATTTGCCATTGCTGCCAATGTATATCAAAACCGCATTACGCGGGGTCGCGCAGATCAAAGCCCTCTTATCCAGCTTTCCCAGTCGCGCTCCATATAAGTGTCTATGGCGATGGGCGTGCCGATATATTTCGGGTCGTGGCCTTCCGCAAGGAACTTGTCAAGGAACTGCTTCTTTCCGGCGGTGTAGAGAACTGGCGTGCCGGTCAGCTCGGACACCTCGCGTATCATCTCATACCCGTCGCGCAACTCCTCCTCCGTGGTGGCCGTGGCAAGGTTCGTGTTGTTTATCATGCCGGTGATCTTGAGCCTTGAGTGTATCTCCATCTCCTGCTGCAGATGGACTATCTTCTCCACCGTGCCTGCAAGCGGGCGGCGGATATTCACCACGTTCAGAACCTCCAGCGCGCCCGGCTCAAGCGCCATGAAGTCCTGATGATAGCGCCCCAGCGCCGTGGAGCCTACAGCGTCGCCGCCGACGTCGAACACGACGGTGTCCCAGTCCATATCGAAGGCCGAGGCGACCTCCGCCGGGAGGGAGAGCGTTTCAATGCCGGAACAGGAGAAGTTCGGAGAGACAAGGCGGATCTCCTTCATGCGCGTCATTCTGCCGCGCTCCGTCAGGCGGAAGTATGTATTCACCATGTCCAGATCCAGCAGCTCCGTCCTCTCGCCGCGCTCCGCCGCTTTGAAGGCAAAGTTCAGCGCAAGCTCCGTCTTGCCGCTGCCGTAATTTCCGATAAGGACATACATTTTTTTCATCTGTCGTTCACCGCCTGAAGTCTCTGTCCGCAAGTGCTGCGTACCGTGTACCGTATGCACTATTGCTTCGAGTATCATTTTAACATTTTGCACAACTCGCGTCAATGAACATAATGACGATAATCGGCCTGTCCGTGATTGCAAAATGACGAAGATTTTCATGAATTTTAATGAATCTAATGCATATTTCGGATTTTACAATATTTTTGCATCAAATCAAGTGCAGTATTGCCGCAGTACATGGTCGTTGCGGGCGTAACATACTATGTGAGAAATTAAACTTTTCGGTTGTTTTTGATATCCACATATGTGCAGAAAGCAGTGAAAAGCCGGGGCTGTGCATCCAATACGGTGCGCCGCCCCGGCCAATGCCGTTCGGTTTTTTATCGTTCGCGCCGGTCTCAGCCCTGCCCGTAATAGGCATTCTTGCCGTGCTTTCTGAGATAGTGCTTGTCGAGAAGCTCCTGCTGCATCCTTCCGGCCGCGGGATTTATCATCATCGCGTGCCAGTCCATGAATGCGACCTCCTCCATCACGACGGCGTTGTGCACGGCGTCCATTGCGTCCTTGCCCCAGGCAAAGGGGCCGTGGGAGTGCACCGTCACGCCCGGTATGTCCGCCGGAGACTTCCCGGCGAAGGTCTCGATTATGACGCGCCCGGTCTCCTTTTCATACTCCCCCGCGATCTCCTGCGGCGTCATTTTGCGCGTGCAGGGGATGTCGCCGTAAAAGTAATCGCCGTGCGTCGTGCCCATGGCTGGGATGTCCAGCCCCGCCTGTGCGAAGGTCGTGGCCCAGCGCGAATGCGTGTGCACGATGCCGCCCAGCGCCGGGAAGGCCTTGTAAAGCTCCACATGGGTGGGGGTGTCGCTCGACGGCTTCCACTTGCCCTCGACGCGCTTTCCGTCAAGATCGACGACGACCATATCCTCTTCCGTCATGCCCTCATACGGCACGCCGGAGGGCTTTATCACCACAAGGCCGCTTTCGCGGTCTATCCCGGACACATTGCCCCACGTAAAGGTGACAAGGCCGTATTTCGGCAGCAGGAGGTTGGCCTCCAGCACCTGTTTTTTCAGTTGTTCCAGCATGGCTTCTCCTTTTCGCGGCGTGTCAAAGCGTCTCCGTCTTTGCTATCACCCTGTCGGACAGCTCGTCCAGCAGACCGAGGTCGTACACGGTCTGGAACACGGTATAGCGCGCGCGTATCTCCTTGCAGTACATGAAGGTCTGCTTCAAAAGCGCCTTGTCCACGCCGATCTCGCGCGGGGTGCACGGGCAGCCGACCTCATGCAGCAGCGCGTATATCTCCTGTGCGGGGGGCAGCGTGCGAAGCTGCGCGCAGACGGCATCCCAGTTCTTCTCCATGCTGTCTATCCTGCGCAGGCGGGCTTTCGTGTCGTTCTTCCCGGCGGCGGCCTCCATATCTATGACGGCCTGCGCCGCCGCGCCGTACACCGCGCGTATCTCGCTCTCCCACGCGGCCTTGTCATACTCGCGCGCCGCGCGCCGCGCCGCGTCAAAGTCCACATCCGCGGCAAGAAGCTCTTCTATCAGGCGCAGCACCAGCACCGTGCCGACGGCGACCTGCTCACCGTGCATTGCGGGGCGCTCTCCGCGCTGCTCGATAATGGTCTCCCAGAAGTGAGACATGTGATGCTCCGCGCCGGAGGCGGGGCGGGAATCGCCGTACAGGCTTATCGCCGCGCCGGACAGCACAAGGCCGTTCATCACCGCGCCCAGCGTCTCGGGGTCGCGCTGCTTTATCTTGGGCGCATCCTTTATCACCTGCGCCACGCACTCGCGCACGAGGGTGACGATGTTTTCACAGTAATGCTCGCCGTTTATTATGCGGGCAAGCTCCCAGTCGTTCAGGCAGGTCACCTTGCCGATGAGGTCGCCGAAGCCGGCCACGGTCATGCGGTAGGGCGCGGTCTTGAGTATATCCGTGTCGCCGATGATGACCTCGGTGCTGTGGGCGGGCATGGTGGCCTTGAGGTTGTTGACGTTCATGATGCCGATGCTGGCGGCAAAGCCGTCCATCGGCGCGCCGGTGGCGACGGTGAAGCACGGCAGGCGCAGCTTGAAGCTGGAATAGCGCGTCATGTCCGTGATGGAGCCGGTGCCCACGCCTATCATAAGGTCGCAGTCCGCCGGAATGCTGACGACGATCTCGCCGAGGGTGGCCTCGTCAAAGCCGAGGTGCGACAGCACGTGCACCGCCGGTTCTATCCCCGCCGCGCGCAGAAGCTCCTCACAGCGCGCGCCCGCGATCTTATAGGTGATCTCGTCACACAGCAGGTACGGCTTTTTATAGCCGAGACGGCGCGTATAGTCCGGCAGGCTCTCAAGCGCGCCCGCGCCTATCTCCACGCCCTTTATGGGCACGTAATGCGTCCTTCCGCAGTCGCAGTCGAGCTTGACGTCGAGATATTTTCCTATCGGCTGGGGCTGAGTATACATTTTCATAAGCATGTCTCCCTTCTTGACTCTTCTGCCGGTGCCCGGCACGGCGGACGCCCGCAGAAAAGCAGCCCTTGTCAATGCCTTTTCATAACATAAGCCCGCATAATGCGGGCTTATGTTTCATGATTCAAGCGGTAAATCTATCAGCCCTGAACTGCGGCGAGGTGCTCATTCCACTTTGCAAGAAGGTCGGCCTTCTGCGCGGTCAGAGTGGGAACATCGCGGGTGACCCAGGTGATGTCGCTGGACGCCTTGAGCCATGCGTTATCGGGGGAGACATAGTTTGCATTGGTGAAGCGGAGGGTGCCTTCCATGTACTCTGCCATGGCGCTCTGGCCCTCAGCAGAGGTGACCCAGTTGACGAAGGCCTTTGCGGCTGCCATGTGGGGTGCGCCCTTGACGACTGCAACGCCGAACGCGGAAGCGGAGGTGCCGTTGGAGGGGTAGCGGACCTCAGTGACGGCCTCAGTGCCGAGCTGAGCTGCGCTCTGGTTGAGCTTGATTGCGCCGTCCTCATAGGTCAGGCCGACAACGTACTCACCGTCGGAGACGGAGTTGAAGCAGACGGAGGACTTCTCAACAACGACCATGTTCTCCAGCAGGGCGTCGATGTAGTCCCAGGACTCCTGAGTGTCGATGCCGTAAACGGAGAAGATGTTGCAGAGGTTGTTCCATGCAGCGGAGGAGCTGTTAGGATCGGAGAAGACTATCTTGCCCTTGAGTTTGGGGTCGAGGAGGTCTTCATAGGACTGGATGTTCAGGCCAAGCTCCTTCTCGAGCTCGGTGTTGACGCAGAAGCAGACAGTGGACAGGTGATCCATGCTGTACAGGCCGTTGGGGGTGCTGTAGCCTTCCATCTGCTCATCGTCGTGGTCGGAGACCCATGCTTCAAAGATCTCGGCGTACTTGTCGCCGTCGGAGTCAGCAAGGCCGCCCCAGGTCACGTCGCCCTGAGGATTGCCGGCTTCGGCCTGGATCTTCGCGGTGAACTCACCGGCGGAACCGGAGATGACCTCGATGCTGATGTCGGGGTACACTTCGTTGAAGCAGGTGGTGAGCGCCTCGAGGTCTGCCTCGGTCATGGAGGAGTAGAGCACGAGGGTGTCGCCCAGGTCTTCCTCTGCGGGAGCTTCCGCTTCTGCGGGGGCCTCTGCCTCGGCTGCGGGAGCCTCAGCTGCGGGGGCTTCTGCTGCGGGAGCGGAAGCGCTGGAGCCGCATGCGCACAGAGCAAAGATCATGCAGAGTGCCATTGCGAGTGCAAGGATTTTCTTCATTTTGTTTCTCCTTTTCAAAGAATTTTTATTCCCGGATGCAGTATTGCATCGAATGGGTGTGATCACAGCTGGATATCATCCTCAGACTTGCTGATGGCCATGTAGAGGAACAGGCTCAGCGCGGTGATGACGGTGAGTATCGCAGCAAAGGCGGCGGCCGTGCCGTATTCGCCGCGGCCGATGTAGATATACGCCTGCATGGTGAGGGTGGTGGTGCGGTTGCTGTAGAGTATGACGGAGCTGGAAAGCTCGGTCACTATGGCGACCCAGCTGAGTATCGCGCCGGAGAGGATGCCGTTGGACATCATGGGCACGGTGATCTTGGCAAAGGTCTTGACCTTGGACGCGCCGAGGCTTATCGCCGCCTCTTCGATGCTGATGGGTATCTGCATCAGCGTCGCCGTGGCGGAGCGTATCGTGTACGGCATACGGCGTATCGCAAATGACATTATCATTATCGCCATCGTGCCGGTAAGCGCGATGGGCTTGGAGCCGTAGGCGATCAGCAGCGCGATGCCTATGACGGCGCCGGGCATGATGTAGGGCAGCATTGCGATGGTGTCAAGGCTGTGGTTGAGCGCGCTGTTGCGGCGCACGACAAGGTAAGCCAGAAGCACCGCTATCACGATGATTATCGCCAGCGCCACGACGCCCATGACGAGAGTGTTGCGCGAGGCCAGCACCAGCTTCTTCTTTATCGCGTTCTGGTAGTTGATGAGCGAGTACCCCACGCCGAAGAGGGAGCCCTTGCTGTTGCGGAAGCTGAGGTAGATTATGTATATCTGCGGCAGTATCGCAACTGCGCACAGCACATAGCAGTAAAGGTGCATGAGGAAGCCGCCGAGGCCCTTGGCCTCCTTCTTCTCCACGGGGTGCAGGGTGTTGATGGAGAACTTGAAGCGGCCGGTGGCCCACTTCTGAAGGAAGAATATCACGGCCGTGACTATGACCGCAATGATGGCCAGCGCCGCGGCGAAGTTGTAGTTCGCGCCGTTTTCGCCGAGGTACTCATTGTAAAGCAGCACCGGGAAGGTCTTAAAGCCCTCGCCGAGGATGGTGGGCGTGCCGAAGTCTGCAAAGGCCTGCATGAACACCATCAGCGTCGCCGCGAGGATGGTGGGCATGGTCAGGTGCAGCACGATGCTGAAAAGCCTTTTCACGCCCGTGCAGCCCATATTGGCCGACGCCTCCATGAGCGTGTTGTCGATGCTCTTGAACGCACCGTTCATATAGATGAACACCAGCGGGAAGAACTTGAGCGTCTGTGAAAGGGCAATGCCGCCGAAGCCGTAGATGCTGGGCAGAGTTATGCCGAGGGCGGCCTTGAAGAACTTCGTGATAACGCCGCTGCGCCCGAGGAGCATGACCCACGAGTACGCGCCGAGGAAGGGCGCGGACATGCAGCACAGAATGGACACCACGAACAGCAGCTTTGCGCCCTTGAGCTTATAGAAAGCGTAGAAGTACGCAAAGGGGATGCCTATCACGAGCGTGAGCACCGTGACAAAAATGGTGATCTTGAAGGAGTTGTAGATGGTCTCTACATAATAGCTGTTGCTGAAAAACTTGTCGAACTGCTCCATTGAGAAGCTGCCGTCGGGCATGATGACGGCCTGCTTTATAACGCCGAACATCGGGTAAATGAGCACGGCGATGAAAAGCAGAAGCATCACCACGGAAACGAGCAGCCACCCGTCAAAACGTTTTTTGGCCATAGCGCGTCCCCCTTATGCCTTTGCGCAGTCGTTGCAGACGCCGGTGAGGATATTCTCGCTTCCGTCGGCGGTAAAGAGGTTGACCTTTTCGGTGTTTATCTTCAGCTTTATCTCCGAGCCCGGCTCAATGATGGAGTCGATGGAGGATTCCTGAATGATCTCCACCTCCTCGCCGGAGGACAGGTGCACGAAGTAGTGGGTGTTCAGACCGAGGAACACGCAGTCGTCCACGACGGCGGAGATACCCTCCGTACTGCCGCGGTCGAGCAGAAACTCCTCCGGCCTGACGGAGAGGACGATGTCCTGCGCCTTCTGCTGCTCGGGGCGAACGGTCTTTATCTCCGCGCGGTAGCCGGAAAGCGTCTCAAGATAGGTCTTGCCGCCGTCAACGACGAGCTTGCCCTTGATGACGTTGGAGCGGCCTATGAACGTGGCGACGAAGAGATTTGCCGGGCGCTGATAGATGCTCTTCGGCGCGCCGACATGCTGGATGACGCCGGCGTTCATGACGGCGATGCGGTCGGAAACGGCCATGGCCTCTTCCTGGTCGTGCGTGACGTACACCGTCGTTATGCCGACGGAGTGCTGGATGTTCTTGATGACCGTGCGCATCTCCACGCGCAGCTTCGCGTCAAGGTTTGAAAGCGGCTCGTCCATAAGAAGCACGTCCGGCTCGATGCACAGTGCGCGCGCCAGCGCGACGCGCTGCTGCTGGCCGCCTGAAAGGCGCTCCGGCATACGGTCGGCATACTCGTCGATCTGCATGAGCTTCATGAACTTCTCGGACTGGGTCTTTATCTTGTCCTTGGGGAACTTCTTGTTTTTCAGGCCGAACTCAACGTTCTTTCTGACGGTGTAGTGCGGGAAGATGGCGTAGTTCTGGAACACCATGCCTATATTGCGCTTGGCGGGGTCAAGGTCGTTTATGCGCTTCTCGCCGAAGTAGAAGTCGCCGCCCTCGATGCTGTTGAAGCCCGCGATCATCCTCAGAAGCGTCGTCTTGCCGCAGCCGGAGGGGCCCAGCAGGGTGAAAAACTCGCCCTCACGGATGTCAAGGTTCAGGTCAGGTATGATGACGTTCTCGCCGTACTTTTTAAGCGCATGCTTTATGATTATCTCTTCGCTCACTCGTACTCTCTCCTTTGTCCTTTGTTATATGTGAATCACATAGTTTATTTCGTCCAGCTTCATCATACGCCGTGTGCGCATCAGCGTCAAGCGGTTTCTGACGAGCGGGGAATGCTCCAGCAGGGAATCCCGCTCATCCTCGGTCACGCCGATATCCTCCAGCGTGCGCTTCGCGCCGATCTTTTCAAGCAGGCCGTAGAGATACGCCTCCTCCGGAAGCGCCGCGATGATGCCGCGTATCTCGCCCCATTTCTGCGCGAGGGCTTCCTTCGTCACGGCGGCGAGGCAGTCGTTCTCATTTTCGCGTATGAGCGAGCCGGCGAGCCTCTCGCCGAAAAATGCGCGGAACTCTTCCTCCGGCACCGGTGCGTAATCGCGCAGGAAGGGCGCGATGTCCTCTATCTGTGCAAGGCGCTTATACTCCCGCACGGCGACGAGCGTGCCCACGCCCGTCTTTTCCCCGTGCATTGCGGGGAATTTGACCTCAAACGCCGCCGGTTCCATCTCTATCATGTGGGAGATGTGGTGATCCGCGCCGGAGGCGGGGCGGGAATTGCCCATCATCTGCATCGCTATCCCGCTCATTATCAGCGCATAGGTCACATCGGCAAAGGCCTTTTCCTCACCCGCGGCGATGCCCGGCACGCTGTTCATGACGGTGTCGGCCGCGCGGCTCATTATGTCGTATATCCGCGGGCAGAGATGCTCCCCCGTGAGCAGGTTCGCCATGCGCCAGTCCGCAAGGGCGGTGTACTTTGCCATGATGTCGCCCACGCCGCTTCTCACCAGCGCCGCGGGGGCGTTCTTTATAATATCTATGTCGGCAATGACTATCTCCGGCGCGACTGCCGGAAGCGTCTTTTTAAAACCGTACCACGTCATTGCGGCCACGGTGCTGCAAAAGCCGTCCACGCTGGCCGCCGTCGGGCAGGACACAAAGCGTATGCCCCGCTCATGTGCGCAGTAGCGCGCGATGTCGTGTATGGTGCCGCTGCCGACGGCAACAAGCACCTCAACATCCGCCTCAAGCCGTGAAAGCACGTCCGCGGTGGATATCTCGTTCGCGTGCAGCCCTTCGGGGTCGAGAACTATCTCCTGCTCGGCGTGCGGACGCCGGTCCGCTGCGGCGGCATAGGAATTCTTTCCGTACAGCGCGCAGCGCTTGCCCGTGACGCCGAAAGCGGCCATATATTTTTCAAAATCCTTCAGGCATCCGGCCTCGATGACCGCCGCCTTGGTCTCCATGTAATGCTCCCGGCCGCATTCGCACAGGCCGCTGTATGAAGCGCAATCTATAAACATGCCGCTTTCCTCCCGTTAAAGATATTCACGCATATACTCGCCGAAGCGCGTATAGTCGTCCACGCGCACGAAGGTGAAGTCCGAAAGATAGACCGCCTCGTCGTTGCCGCCGGGGCCGTAATCGTCGCCCACGTAGACCACCTCGTCATGACTGTAGCCGTATTCGGCGCAGTATTTGTCAAGCGCGTAATACTTATTGTAAGGAAACGGCGCGAAATCGAAGGAGGACGAGCCGCCGATAAACACCGTATAGTCCGGGAAAGCGTCCCGCACCGCGGGGTAAAGGGGCTTGCGCTTCGACCTGTCCGGGTCAAAGGCGAGCTTTGCGGCAATATCGGCCTTCGTGCCGAGCAGCGGGAACGTGACGCAGCCGGAATCATGGTATTCCACGTTGTCGCCGGTGTATTCGGTGTAGCCGAAGCGCTCTCTCAGCGCCGTTATGCGCCGCTCCACGCTCTCCCGGTCACAGGGGGCGTGCATGTCGAACACCTTGTCCAGCGCCTTTGTCTCCGCGTTATAGGTGCAAAACTGCATCCCGTAGTTCCCTATTATATCAATGGGGTAGCCGTTCATCTGGCGGAATATGCGGCTGCACATCCCCGCGCCGACCATGAGCAGCTTGTATTTCTCTCCGAGGCTGTCCAGCACGCCGAGATTCGGCTGTGCGAGGGGTGTCTTATGCTGAGTCAGCGTTCCGTCAAGATCAAAAGCGATCAGCCTTGTTTTCCCCATAATGCGCCTCACTGTACACTCTAAAAATTGATCATTCCCCGGCGCGGCATTGTTAAAAATGTATCTTGGTGCCGGTTCTGCCGCCGGTTTGCGCGGCGGTTTTCAACAAAATGAACAAGCGTATTATACAGGAAGCTGTTGACATGCGCAAGGTTTGGCGCTAATATTGAGAAACGATCAAAAACGATCAAAAACGGAGGCTTGATTGAGTGAAGGAAGAGCGTTACCAGAAGATAATGGACATTCTGTCCAACGGCGAGTACGCAAGCGTGGAATCCTTGAGCCGCACGCTTTTCGTCAGTATGCCGACCATACGGCGCGACCTGAACGCGATGCAGGAGATGGGTCTTGTTACGCGCAGTCACGGCGGCGTCATCAGGCGGCGCAGTGAAAACGAGGGCGGCCCCGCCTATTTCCGGATGGGCGTCAATTCCGAGGTGAAGCTGCGCATCGCGCGCGAGGCCGCGAAGCTCCTGCGCGACGACTGCATGGTGTTCATGGACGAGTCCACCACCACGCTGCATATAATCGACCACATGCCCCAGTATAAGAACATCACCGTCATAACGAGCAGCATGTCCGTTTTACAGCTCACGCAGAAGTACCGGATACGCTCCATCTGCCTCGGCGGGGAGATAAGCTATGACACGATGAGCTTCTACGGCCGCGAGGCTGAGGACATGATCGCCCACTACGGCATCGACATCATGTTTTTCTCCTCCTCCGCCGTGAACGGCCGCGGCTGGATATCCGATTACTGCGCCCCGGCCAACTCCCTGCGCCGCTGCGCGCTGGATCAGTCAGAGACGAAGGTGTTCCTCTGCGACAAAAGCAAGTTCCTGAAAACCAGCGCGTATATGCTCATGCCGCTGCGCGAGGCGGATTACATCATCTCCGACGCGCCATTGCCCGCGGAGATTGCCTCCGGCGGGATAAAGCAGATAATAGTCTGAAACGAAAACGGAGCGCTGCCATGGCAGCGCTCCGTTTCGGGTATCACGATCACTTGATGCCGTACTTCTTATTGAACTTGTCAACACGGCCGCTGGTATCGACCAGCTTCTGCTTGCCGGTGTAGAAGGGGTGGCACTTGGAGCAGATCTCAACGGTGATGTTGGGCTTGGTGGAGCCGGTCTCGATGACCGCGCCGCAAGCGCATCTGATGGTGGTCTGCTGGTATTTCGGATGGATTCCTTCCTTCATTGTCAAAAGCTCCTCATCATATGCTGCCTTGATTGTACCGAAGCGGTATAGTTACAAGACGCAAAGGGAATTGTAGCACAGTCTCGCGCTCAATGCAAGTCCTTTTGCGCTATTTTTACCGTTTTTCCCGCGGCGAGGAAGTAAAGCACGCAGTCGGACACCTCCATGCCGAATATCCGCGTCAGCGCCGCGGCGTATGCGCGAAGCTGCCCCGTGTAATAGGCGCTGCGCTGCGCTATGTCCGCATCCGTCCTGACGGCGTCCGTCTTATAGTCGATGATGCACAGGCGGCCGTTTTCCTCGATGCAGCAGTCCACCACGCCCTGAAGAAGAAGCTCCTCCCCCGCGGCCGTGCCGAACACGTCCTCCGCCGGACACAGAAGGGAAAATTTGAACTCCCTGTGCACGGCGTCCGCCTGCCTCATGCGCCGCCCAAGGGGCGAGGCGAAAAGGGCATATATCGCCGCGGCGTCCACGGCGGCGGCCTCGCGCTCGCTCAGAAAGCGCTGCTCTCTGAGGCGGGCGATCTCCTCCTCTATCTCCGCGCGCGTGCCGGTCTTTTCAAAGTCCATGCATTGCAGCGCAAGGTGCGTGGCGACGCCGCGCTCCGCTCCCGTGACGGGCCGCCCCGCGCGGGCAAAATCCGGCAGGGCGAACTGCCTCTCCCGCCGCGGCAGGATGGTCTGCGCGTCCTCATCGGGCGCGGCGCGGCCCTTAAGCTCCGTCGCCGTTATCTTTGACGGCAGGGCCGAGGCGTCTGCATGGGCATAGGTGAAGCTCAGCGCATGGGCAAGCTCCTGCGCGGCGTCCGCGTCGGGCGGTATCTCGACCGGCGCTTCCTCCTCCGCGCCCGGCGCCGCGCCGGGCGTGCATATCCTCATTTTCAGGTGCCGCTCACCGTCGGCGAGGGCGGCGTATATCAGCCAGTTCACCGGGGCGGAGGCCGCGGCAAGCACCTCGCTCGCCATTGGGCGCGTCACGGCGGCGGAGGACTTTTCGATAAGCTGCTGCGGATCCTTCACGGCCGCGGTGATATAAAGCCTCTCGCGCGGCCGCGTCAGCGCCACGTAGAGAAGGCGCATCTCCTCCGAAAGCATCTCCCTTTCCAGCCGCAGGCGTATGGCGTTTCGCGCAAGGCTTGGGTATTCTATGCGCCGCGCGGCGTCTGTCACCTTCGCGCCGAGGCCGAGCTGCGGGTGCACCAGCACTGTGTCGCGGCTGTCCTGCCGGTTGAAGCGGCGCGCCGTGTCGCACAGGAACACCACAGGGAACTCCAGCCCCTTGGACTTGTGCACCGTCATTATCTGCACCGCCGCGCCGCCGGACGCGCCGCTCGGCGGCTCCTCGCCGCGCTCGTTTAACTGCCGCAGCCACAGCACGAAGCGGTGCAGCCCGCGGTAGCCCGTGGCGTCAAAGCGCTTGGAAAGCTCCAGCAGCTCCAGAAGATTTGCCCGGCGCGCCGCGCCGTCCGCCATGGCGGAGCACACGGCCAGCAGGTCAAGCCCGTCTATTATCTGCCACACGAGCTCTGCCGCCGTGAGGTCGGGCGCGAGGGCGCGCAGACGCGCAAGCTTTTCAAGAAAGGCTCTGCACCTTTCGTCCTCCTTCGCGCGGCAGTTGAGCGCAGTATAGAAATCCCCGTCCTTGTCCGCGGCGCGTATCTGGGCAAGCTCCTCCGCCGTGAAGCCGAAGGCCGGCGAACGCAGCACGGCTATAAGCGGGATGTCCTGATGCGGGTTATCCGTCACGGCAAGCAGCGACACCACGCCCGATATCTCCACCGAGTCGAAAAAGCCGCCGCCCTGCCCCGCCGCGACGGGTATGCCCATCGCGGCAAGCTCCCTGCGGTATATGCCGCCCACGGAGTTGGCCGAGCGCATAAGCAGCGTGATGTCGCCGTATTCCAGCGGCCTTTCGCCCACGCGCATCCCTGACGACATAAGGCGCAGTATCTCCCGCCCGACAAGGCGCGCCTCCAGCGCCGTCTTATCGGGCCGCTCCGCGTCGTCGTCCTGCGCGCCGCCCGTTTCCAGCAGCAGAAGCTCCGGCACGGGCGCATCGCCGTCGTAGCGTGCGCCGTATTTCAGCTCCGCCGCCGCGTCATAGTCTATATCGCCGAGGCGGCGCGACATGCACGCGGAAAACACCGCGTTCGCGCAGTCGAGTATCTCCCGGCGTGAGCGGAAGTTCTCCTGCAGTATTATGCGCCGCGGCGCGCCGGGCGCGGCGTGCTCCGCATCGGCAAAGGTCACGTATTTTTGCGTGAATATCTCCGGGTCCGCAAGGCGGAAGCGGTAGATGGACTGCTTGACGTCGCCCACGAGGAAGAGCTTCTGCCCCTCGTTGGAGACGGCCTTGAATATGGCGTCCTGCACCTGGCTCACGTCCTGATACTCGTCCACCATGACCTCGGTATAGCGCGCGGAAAGGCGCGCGGCAAGCTCGCTTGGGCTTCCGTCGGGCAGGGTCAGCAGCTTTGCCGTCATATGCTCAAGGTCGGAATAGTCCACAAGTCCGGCGCGGCGCTTTGCGCGGGAATACTCCGCGTCGAAGTCCAGCGTCAGCGTCAGAAGCGCACGCATGGCGGGGCTCGTGCGGCGCATATCGCCGACGAGCTTTTCACTCGGCGCGCCCAGCGCCGCCTCTATGGCCGCCATGGCCTTTTTGCAGGCGTCGCGCCGCAGCTTTATCCTGTCGGAAAGCTGTGCGTCGGGCGAATTTCTCAGTGCGCCCAGCCGCGGAAACTCCACCGGCAGGCAGGCGCGCGCACTGTCCCAGCCCGCTTCAAGACAGCGGACAAGCTCGCGTATCTGCGCGGCGCTCTCGCTGACGCTGGGGAGGTACGCCTTGCTTATCTTCTCATTTCCGGCCATCGCGGCCACCAGCGCGTCAAGCTCCGCGCTCCAATAGCGGGCGTTGTCCGCCGCGGCGGAAAGTATCTCGCGCCCCCACGGCGTATCCCCGGCGTCCTGCGCCTCGGCGGACAGCAGCGCCACCTGCTTTGCCGCCCAGTCCTCCGGCCGGGCGTGGCACTGCATCTTTTCGTGCAGCGACAGCACGAGCGCGGCAAGTCGGCTGTCGTCGCGCCCCGCGCCCGCGGTGTCGGCCAGCAGGAGGAAGTCCGCGTTATCCGCCCCGGCGGCATAGCGCGCTTCAAGCACGCGCTCAAGCGCGGCGGCCTTCATGGCCTGCGCCCTGTCGTCGTCGGCGATCTTGAAATCGGGGCTTATCTGCGCAAGGTGGCTGTTTTCGCGCAGGAGCGCCGCGCAGAAGCTGTGGATTGTGCCTATCTGCGCGCGCTGGCACAGCGCGCTCTGCCGCCGCAGGCGGCGGCTCCCCGGCTCGCGGGCGAGGCGCGCGGCAAGCTCGTCCATTATCCTGCCGCGCAGCTCCCCCGCCGCGGCGCGGGTGAAGGTTATTATAAGGAAGCTGTCGAGGTCGGCCGGGCGCTGCTCATCGGTGATGCAGCCCATCAGGCGCTCCGTCAGCACCTTCGTTTTCCCGCTGCCCGCGCCCGCGGAGACGAGCACCGTGCTTCCGCGCGCGGTTATGGCCGCGCTCTGCGCCGCCGTCGGTCTGAATTCAGCCATTGCCGCTTTCCTCCTCTCCTTCCAGCATACTCCACACCTTGTCCGGTTTCAGCCGCGCGAGATACCGGCAGCTTTCGCCGTTCTCGCCGTCGGCAAAGTGGCAGGCGTCAAAATAATCGCAGTTGATGCAGGCGTTTTCCTGCTGGCCGCGGTAATACGGGTCCGCGGCGATGCTGCCCTGCCTGAGCTGCTCCGCCATCTCGCCGAGGCTTTTCTTTATATGCCTTGCCAGCAGCCCCATGCGCGCAAGCGACGCCACGCCGTCCGCGCCGGGGCTTCCGTTTTTGAATTTCACGGGGATATATTGTTTGTCCGCGCCGCGCTCCCACGCCTCCATAAGCTCCGCGTCGTCCAGCACGAGGCCGCTGCGGCGCTTCGCCTCGCCAAGCTTTCCGGCAAGCTCCGCGTCGTCCATATCGCGCTGTGCGGAGAGCATGGCGTTTCGCGCGGGTACGTACATCACCCCGGCGGGGACCGTCTCATGGCCGTATAGCTTCTCCCCGCCGCTTTCAAGGGCAAAAAGGTACAATAGCATCTGAAGCCCCATGCCGTACCATACGTCCGCCATGGAAAACTGCTTCTTTCCCGTCTTATAGTCCACCACGCGCAGGTACAGTTTCCCATTGTGCAGCCAGCCGTCCACCCTGTCGGCGACGCCCGTCAGCGTCAGCGCGCCCACGCCCTCGCCAAGCTCCACCGGCGGCACCTTCCCCGCGCGGCCGAAGTCCAGCTCGAAATCCAGCGGCTCAAAGTCCGAACAGCGCAGCTCGTCCGCCATGTCCTTCACCACCTGATGCACGTCGCGCGTCAGGCGGCGGAAAAGATAGGTGAAGCGCGCGCTCTTCTCGGCAAAATCGTTCAGCTCGTCATGGACGTACTGCGCGACGTGCCTGTCGCATATTTTTTCAAGCTCCGCGTCGTCCACGGCGGCAAAGCCGCCGCGCTCCTTCACCTCGCGCGCGGTGCGCTCAAGCACGTAATGCATGAAGGTGCCTATCTCCGGCGGGGTGAACCCGGCCGGCTCATAGGGCTTTGCCCGCAGGCCGTACTGGCAGAAGTACGCGTACCGGCAGGAGGCGAATTTATCTATCCGCGACGCGCTCAGGCGCAGCTTGTCGCCGTAAAGGCCGCGCACGGCGCGCTCTGAAAGCCTGCCGCGGCTCATGGCGGCGGCGCGCGTCAGTGCGGCCCAGCGCTCGCCCTCGGCGGCGCGGAAGTACTCCGCGGCGGCGCGCTCAACACCGCTGCCGCCGTTTATGGCGTGCGCGGCAAGCTCCATGGCGGGCCCGGCGGCCTGTAAGCGCGCATCGTCAAGTCCGCCGCGGCGCGGCGTCAGTGAGAACAGCGCCGCCGCGCGGTTATACACAAAGGCCGGGCGCTGCTCCTCCCCATCTGCGTCAACGGCGGGATAGCTCAGCGTGAGGCTGTCGGAGGGCAGGGTCAGGCAGTTGTAGATCAGCGAGAATTCGCGCCACAGCTCACCTTCTCCCGCGCCGAGGCATATGTTCTTTTCCAGCAGCCGCGCCCTCTCCGCGTCGGAGAATATCCCGGCCTCGTCACCGGCGCGCGGCAGGCGCGCGTCGCTCGCGCCGAGGACGATGAGGTGCTTTATCTGCCTTCGGCGCATCCTGTCGAAATCACCGGCGGACACCCTGTCCAGCGACACCGGGATAACGCCCACATCGTATTTTGAAAGCATCAGCGTGAAAAGCCGCCCGAACTCCGCGCTGTCCATTTCAAGCGTGCCGAGGATGGCATGGCACTGCTCCAGCGCGGCGGTGATTATCTCCCAAAGCTGCACGTATTCCTGCGCAAGCTCGCCGCGCCCTTCGGCGTTCAGCGCATCGGCGCGGGCGGAGAGCGTCTCGGGCAGCTTGAGCTCCGCGAAGAACTGCGCAAGCGCCGCGGCGTGCTCCTGCGCCGTGTGCGCTGCGGCGCTGCGGCGTTCAAACTCAAGAAGCGGCTGCGCCAGACGGCGGCGCTGGGAATTTATCTCCTCCAGCCGCGCCTCCGCCGCCTCGTCATACTCACAGCCGTAGCCGTCGGGGTGCTGCCGCCAGTCGTCCCGGCGCGCCCACGCCCCGGCGCGAAGCTGCCATTTGAAGATATATGCCGCAAGCGTATCGCACTCCTCCGGCGAAAGCCCGGTCAGCCCCGTGCGCATATAGCTTATCACGTCGTCTATTTCCCAACCGCCGCCCGTTATCTCATACGCCAGCGTCACCAGCAGCGGCAGGGGCTTATATAAAAGCTCGCTCTTTTTCGCGGTGAACAGCGGCACGCCGTAGTGCCGGAAGATGTTTTCAAGACTGCCGCGGTAATCCTCGAAGCCGCGCACGGCCACGGCGATATCGCGCCAGCGGCAGCCGCCCTCGCGCACGAGCTTTATCGCCTTTGCCGCGGCAAGCTCACACTCGGCGGAGACGCTTCCCGCGCACACAAGCTCCAGCGCGCAGTCCTCTCCCGCGTACTGCGCCGTGGAGTAGGAGAACATATTTTCCGCAAAGAACGTGAGCGAGGCGTCCTTTCCCGTCTGGGCATCAAAGACCACGGTGCGCTGCTCCGTTCCCGTCTCCTGCGCCATTGCCGCAAGCGCGCGACCCGCGCGGCGCGACAGCTCAAACACCTCGCTTCCGCCGGTCAGCGAATCCGCCGTGAGGCACACCGTCACATCCGCTCCGCTCATCATGAGCGCGCGGATGACCTCCGTCTCCTGCGCGGTGAAGTCCACGAAGCCGTCTATATAAATATGGTGTCCGCGCCCGATGCCGCTTTGCGGTATCTGCCGGGCAAGCACCGTCAGCCTGTCGGCGCTGTCGGCGTGCCCGTTTGCAACCAACGCGTCATACGCCTCCGCAATGAGCGCAAGGTCGCGCAGCTTGTCGGCAAGGCCGCCGTCGAACTCCGCCGCCGCGTCATAAAGCGCGTCCGGCGTGACGCACGAGGCCTTCATCTCATCCACGGCCGTCAGCAGCAGCGACTGCATCTCCGCCTTGCGTGCGGCGGCGGAATAGACCTTCAGCCGGCTGCCGGCGCTGCCCAGCGCCAGCGCCATGCACAAAAGCCGCCCGCCCTTGTCCAGATACTGCGCCGCGCCGCCGCCAAGCTGCGACATCAGCCGCCGCGCAAGGCCCGTGAAGCTGAACACCTCCGCGTACAGCGACAGCCTGTCGCCGCAGGCGCGGCAAAGCTCGCGCTCGGCCTCGTGGCTGTACTGCTCCGGCACGATAAGCATACGCTTCCCCTCGCCGCGCTGCACGGCGGCGTTTATCTCGTTTATCACGGCGGCGGTCTTGCCCGTGCCCGCCTTGCCCAATATAAGCGTCAGCATGTGCGTCTCCTTAAAAAACGTCTTTTTATGAATTATATCCGCCCGCCCGCCGTGCGTCAAGCGGCGCGCTTCCGCCGCCGCGCCGTTCAAATTTTTATGTACATCCGCCGCATCCGTGATATAATACGTGACAGTCAAAAAAGATTTTCTGCGTTCTGCGCCTCGGTCGTCCGCTGACAGTGGGCGATCCGGCGCTCACTCCGCGCAAAGTGTTTTAACGCGATGCCGGTCAAAGGCGTGATACAGATGAAAAAAACGCTTATTTTAATATTCGTGTGCGCGCTGAGCCTCGTTTTCTGCCTGAATAGCTGCAGCGGGCACTTCACCGGCACAGCGGCGGAGGCGGATATGCCCTCCCCTCTCGCGCGGCTGCTCACGCTGTCGGAATGGGACGCGCGCGGCGGCGGGGACGGACTTGAGTTCCTCCCCGGCGGAACAGGCGTAAGCGGCGGCGCGCCGTTTGCCTGGACGGAGGACGTCGGCGCGGTCACTCTGCGCTTCTTCCCGGAGGGCTTCGCCGGGCGGACAACGGAGGCGGTCTCCGCCGTGGCGGGCACGGGGCGGCTCACCCTCTCCTACGGCGGTATGGAATATGCCCCCGCCATGCTGTGCGCCACTTCCCGCGACGCCGCGGAGGAAGCGGAACCGGCGGAGGCACAGCCCACGGCGGAGGAGCTTCTCGGCCGCGAGGCCGCGGACCTCGCCCTGCAATTCCTCGGCTGGAAGTACAAATACGGCGGAAGCACCCCGGAAACGGGCTTTGACTGCTCCGGCTTCGTGTGCTATATATACGGCCAGCTCGGCTACAAGCTGGAGCGCGTGGCGAACGATCAGGCCAAGCAGGGCGCGGCAATCGAGCCGGAGGACATCATGCCCGGCGATCTCATCGCCTTTCACACCTCCGGAAAATATGTCGGCCACGTGGGGCTGTACGTCGGCAGCGGGTATTATATCCACGCGATGGGCGAGGCCTACGGCGTGGTGCTGACCTCACTTGAAAACGGCTACTCCCAGCGCGAATTCGACGTGCGCCGCATAATAGGCTGCGAGGAGCTGATTATATCCCCGCCTGATGGGTGAGCAAGCCCGTGCGCCGCTTTTTCTGTTCCAATGTCGAATGCCCATAACCGGCGCACCGGTATTGTTTTTCTATTCTATTAGTGATATAATGTTATAGAAATATCGTCAAGGAATTTAGACTTCCGGATGATACCCGGTTGAGCTAATGATGTCCTCGACGGTATTTTTTACTCAAATATTGCTTTTTGTAAAATGCCATGGTATAATATGTTAGGGCAACCTTATATCCACTTTCCGCATTGCTTGCCAATGCGCGGGATGTATTGGTTGCCCTTTTGCTTTTCGCCGCGGAATTCTCTGTCCGCATGGCGTTCCGGAAGCCGCTTCGGTTTTCCCGGGAAATATTTTATTTCGCCAGTGTTCCCAACTGATAAAACGCGACGGCGCTTGCCGCCGCGACGTTGAGCGAGTCCACGCCGTGCGACATGGGGATGCGCACGGTATAATCGCAGCGGGCGATGGTGTCCGCGGCAAGGCCGTCTCCCTCCGTGCCCAGCACGACGGCAAGCTTCTCTATCCCGGCAAGGCGCGCATCCGCGATGCTGACGGAGTCGTCGCGCAGGGCCATCGCCGCCGTGACGAAGCCCTCCTCATGCAGCAGCGCCGTCCAGTCCGCGTCCTGCGGAAGATACGTCCACGGCACCTGAAACACCGTGCCCATGCTCACGCGCACGGCACGGCGGTAAAGCGGGTCGCTCCCGGCGCTGGTCAGCAGCACGGCGTCCATCCCCAGCGCCGCCGCGGAACGGAAGATAGCGCCGATATTCGTCGGGTTCATCACGTTCTCAAGTACGGCCACGCGCCGGGCGTTCCGGCACAGCGCCGAGGCCTCAGGCAGCGCGGGGCGGTACATCGCGCAGAGCATCCCGCGCGTCAGGTGAAAGCCCGTCAGGCGCGTCAGCACCTCCAGGGGCGCGGCGTACACCGGCACATCGCCGCAGCGCTCTATAAGCTCGCGCCCCTTCCCAGTGACGTGCTTCGTCTCCATCAGGAAGGACACCGGCCTGCACCCCGCGTCGAGCGCGCGCCCTATCACCACGGGGCTTTCCGCGATGAACATCGCGTGCGCGGGGTCGGCGCGGTTGACGAGCTGGTTTTCCGTCAGGCGCGCGTATATGTCAAGCTCCGGCGCGGAGAAATCCGTGATCTCTATAATATTCGGCATGGTGTATGCGCTCCTTTTCGTTTCTCTGCGCCGATTATATCACGCGTGCGCGGAAAAACAAAGCAAATATATCGGACTTTGCCGCGACGGCAAAACATTCACCCCCGTGGGCGGCGCGCCGCCCACGGGGGTGTGCTTACATATGTCTCCGCCTCAAAGCGCGTGCTGTGCGAAGTGGCGCAGCGTGTCGGCGTAGCCGAGCGCCTCATGCGAGGCGAGCTTTTCCGGCGAGAAGTCCAGCGTGCCCGCGCCGGGATAGGCCTCCAGCGGAACGCTGGGGCGAAGCTCATGATAGCCGGTGCCGGGCGGCACAAGGCCCGTGTCCACGGTGTCCGACGCGATGAGGAAGCTGACGATTATGGCGTCAAGCCCCGCGTCTGCGATGGGTCTGAGCGGTATCTTGTCCTCCGGCGCGCCGTTGGGGCATATTTCGGGGATCTCTCCCCCGTCGAGATAGTGCCGTCCGCCGTAGGCAATGGGCGGATAGACGAAGGCGAGGCTGCCGCTTGCAAGGACGAGCTGCCGCTGCTCCTCGCCCGGCAGGCCGTTCAGCGTGAAATACTGCGGGCGGGCATCCTCCAGCGAGTACGCGCAGGCAAGCACGCGCAGCTTATAGTCCGCCAGAAGCGCATCCGGCAGGGAGGCGCGCATATACTCCGCAAGCGGCGCGGAGTCGCTGCGCCGGTAGGCGGGGTCGCTTATGAATTCCTCCATGCCGGTGCGCCCGGCGAGGACGTTTTCCTTCGCGCGGGCAAGCGTGGCCTCGTCATTATCCATGCCGCGCTCATAGCAGGCAAAGAAGTGCGTCATGATGTCGCGCATTTTCTCAGTTCCGCCAACAGCGTAGGCAAGCGCGTTGAACGCGCCGATGGACGTGCCGGATATGACGCTTATCTGCCGGCTTATGCCAAGCTCCTCCAGCGCGCGCAGCATACCTATCTGATACGCGCCCTTCGCGCCGCCGCCGGAGAGGACGAGGCCGACATTCATTTCCGATAGCTTTTTCATATTGCTTTCACTCCCGCGGCGCTCAGCCGTACAGCAGGTTCGGGATGAACATGACGACGTCCGGCAGGAAGGTGCAGATCATCAGGACGATGAGTATCGCAATATAGAAGGGTATATTCGCCTTGACGAACTTCGTTATCGGGATCTTCAATACCGAGCACACGATGTACATCATTGAGCCGAACGGAGGCGTCAGGCCGCCGATCTGGAGATTGAGCACGACGATGAGGCCGAAGTGGATGGGGTCGATGCCCAGCAGCTTTATCGGCTCTAGCAGCAGCGGCACAAGGATGATTATCATGGGCGCGGCTTCCACGAACATGCCCGCGATGAGCAGGAAGATGTTTATGACGATGAGGAACACATACTTGTTCTGAAGTGTGGTTATCAGGAACTGCGAAAGGGTGTAGGGGATGCGCTCCCAGCTCAGATAATAGCCGAAGAGGTTCGCGCCGATGAGGATGAACATGACCTCCGCAGTGGAGATGAGCGACTCCTTCATGATGGGCGCAATGTGGCAGAGCTTTAGCTCCTTATAAAACACCGCGCCGACGATGATGCAGTATATGACGCACATCGCGCCGCCCTCGGTGGCGGTGAACATGCCGAAGCGCAGGCCCATCAGCAGGCCAAGCGGCATGAACAGCGCGAGTATCGCCGCACACAGGCCCCTGACGACCTCGGGGAAGGTGGCGCGCGTTTCACGCGTCTTGCCGTAGCCGCTCTTCTTGGCCTCTATCGCCACGACTATCATCATGGCCACGCACAGCATGAGGCCGGGGATGTAGCCCGCCATGAACAGCTTGCCCACGGACTGCTTTGCGACCGTCGCGTAGAACAGCAGCACCATTCCGGGCGGGATAATGGACGGGATGAGCGACGAGGACGCCGTCACTGCGGCGGAGAACTCCTTGGAGTAGCCGCGCTTGACCATTTCGGGCACGAGTATCTTGCACTGCATGGCGGCGTCGGCGTTGCTGGAGCCGGAGATGCCGCCCATGAGCGTGCTGAGAAGCACATTGACATGACCGAGGCTGCCCGGCAGATGGCCGACGACAAGATCCGCGAATTTAAGCAGCCTTGTGCTTATACCGGAATAGTTCATCACGACGCCGGCCGTGATGAAAAAAGGCACCGCCAGCACCGGGAAGGAGTTCAGCCCGCTTATCATGTTCTGAAGCGCAAGGTCCGGTGCCATCGAGGTGTTGATAAACGTAAAATATACGAGAGAAGAAGCTATAAGCGATATCGCCACAGGCACCTTGAGGAAGAAGAGCACCAGCACCAGTATAAGCGGAATATAGCTTGTAAAAGTTATCCCAGCCAAATGTATCCCCCCATCATTCGCCGCTCTGCCCGTCGCCGGGGCGAAGCAGACCCTTTATTCTGTTTACCAGCTTTATGACGCTGTACACGCTCATCAGCGCGAAGCCCACGACTATCGCGGCATCGTAAACGATGAAGGGCAGGCGCAGGTACGCCGTCACCTTCGCGCCGAGGTTGGCGCAGATGACGACCGCAAGGTACGTCGTATAGATGCACGTGGCAGTGCATATAAGGTCGATGAGCACGTCCACTATCTTTTTCATAAGCGGCGGCATGAGGCCGTATATCGCGTCGATGGCGATGTGCCCGTCGTTGCGGAAGCTGATGGATGCGCCGATGTAGCAGCACCACACGAAGAGTATGAGCGAGATCTCCTCAAACGGCGTGATGATGAAGCCGAATGAATAGCGGCATACGACGTTGATGAACGTCATGAGAATGATGAGCACCAGCCCCGTACAGCCGAAGATCATGTCCAGATTCTTTATGAATTTTTTCAATGTTTTCAGCCTTTCTTAAATCCGGCTGCCCAAAAGGCCGCGCTGGGCCTTTTGGGCAGTTGAGTGTATCGCCGGTGTGAGCGTTACTTGCGTATGGTCTCCAGTGCGGCCGCCATTCTCTCATAGACTCCCTCGGAAACGCCGGGGAGAGAGCCCTCCATCGCCGGAACGACCAGCGCGCGGAAGGATTCCATGTCCGGCTCGATGATCGTCACGCCGTGCTCCTCAAGGGTCTTCTTGGCCTTCTCCTCGGCCGCATTGTACATCTCGCGGTACTTCTCACCGGCGGCGGCAAACTCCTCGACGAAGATCTGCTGCTGCTCGGGCGTGAGCTCCTCATTGAACACCTTTGCGGACATCGCAACGGCCTCGTTGCCTATGACGTGGTTGTCGAGAGTGATGTACTTGATGACCTCCCAGAACTGGTTGTCCACATAGTCGCCGAGGCTGGCCTCAAGGCCGTCCACAACGCCGGTCTCAAGGCCGGAGTAGACGTCGCTCCAGGGCATGGGGATGGGGGATGCGCCAAGCGCGTTGACCATGGTGGTGAGGACCTGATTGCTGGGGATGCGGATCTTGAGGCCCTTCACGTCCTCGGCGCTGTAGATGGGCTTGTCGGTGGTGCCGAAGCAGCGCGCTCCGTAGGCCCAGTCAAGGGCGAGGATCTTAATGTCCTTCGCCTCGGCCTCCGCCATTATCTCCTTGGCGAAATCGGTCTGCGCCATGGCGGCATATTCGGCCGTGTCATTATAGGCGAAGGGGGTGTCGTAAACATAGCAGTCGGGAACGTAGTCGGCCATGCCGGAGGCGGCGAACACGCTGATGAAGTACGAGTCGCGGACGATCTGCTCAAATGCGTCGGGGCCGCAGGCTATCTCATAGTTGGGGTAGACCTCAAGGATGATCTCGCCGTTGGTGCGTTCCTTGATGTTCTCCGCCGCCTCGGTCAGCACGATATGGGTGGGCTGATCGGGCAGGAAGGAGTGGCTGACCTTGAATATCTTCGGCGTCACGGAAGAGGCCGTGGCCGCCGCGTCGCCGGACGCCGGGGTGCTGCTGTTGCTGCTGCCGCAGCCGGCAAGCAGCGCTGCTGCCATGATGAGGCACAGTGCGATGGAAATTAGCTTTTTCATTGTTTTCCTCCTGTTTTTCCTTTTCTTTTTTATTGTAAAAGCCCGCGGGCTTTCAGCACGATATGTGTAAATGCATTTCTTTTTCGCGTTTATATTTCAGCTTTCGCTGTTAACTTACCATAAATTTTTCGATTATGTTGCTAAGAGGAACGAGATGTAGTATATTTGGAACGAAATGCACCGCCACATATCCGCACGGAGGACTTTTATGATACGTATTGCCCTATGCGACGATGAAAAAGCCGAATTGTCAAAACTTTCTCAATGTATTGAAGAGTACTCCGCCGCATCCGGGCAGGGCGTTTCATGCACCTGCTTCGACAGCGCCGTGGATTTTATCGACGCGCATATGAGAGCGCCGTTCGACGCGGCGTTTCTGGACGTGATGATGCCGGCGCTAAACGGCATACAGACGGCGCGGGAGCTTCGCGCGGCCGACCGCGGCATAAAGATAGTGTTCGTCACGTCCTCCATGGACTTCGCCGTGGACAGCTACGATGTGGACGCGTTTTACTACATGCTAAAGCCCGTGGACAAGCGCAAGCTCTTCTCCGTTCTGGAGCGCGTCATTGCCGCCTTGGGCCGGAGGAAAAGCCTGATGCTGAAAACGGGCGAGGGTATAGTGCGCTTTGAGCTGGACAGGCTGTGCTGCTGCGAGGCCTCCCGCAAGGAGGTGCTGTACACGCTTGCAAACGGCACGGTGCTGAAAAGCAGCGGCCAGTTTTTTGAGACCGCCGCAGCAATGACGGAATATCCGAATTTCGTCCAGCCGCACCGCTCATACGTCATAAACCTCGACTATGTCGAGCGGATAAGCATGAAGGAAATACTGCTGAAAAACGGCGTGCGCATCCCGATCTCGCGCGCGAAGTATCAGCTTGTGAAGGAAAAATACATGGAATACTATCTGAACGGGGGCAGAACGCTGTGAATCATCTTGTGCTGATCAATTTCGCCTTCGTGCTGCTGTTCGGCGAGGCGCTGACGCTGTCCTTTGCCGGGATACGCTTCCGGCAGGCTCGGCGGCAGTACTTCACCACGTATCTGATGCTGCTCGCGCTTCAGATCGCCGTGTTCTTCCTCTTCGGTGAGGATGAGCTTTTCAAGCTCTACCCGCTGGTGATACATCTGCCGCTGTTTCTCATCCTCATTTTCCGGTATAAAAGCTCCGTGCTGATGGCGATGATATCCGTGCTGTCGGCCTATCTGTTCTGCATCCCGCGCAAGTGGTGCGGCACGCTGATCGCAAGCTTCTTTTCCGGCAGTCCGCAGGTCTCTCTTGCGGTGCAGATCGCCGTGACGATCCCTTTGCTGCTGCTCGTGACCGGGGCCGTGTCGCCGCATATGCGTAAGCTCCGTCTGGAGAGCCGTCAGGTGCAGCTCTTCTTCGTCGCCATTTCGCTGATGTACTATGTGTACGACTATGTGATAACGGTGTACAGCAATCTGATGTACTGCGGCAGCGCGGCCATGGCGGAGTGGATGAGCACGCTGATAGTCATCATGTACTTCGTCTTTTACATCCGCTATATCGAGATCGTCAGCCGCCAGAGCGAGCTCCAGCTTGAAAAGCTGGCGTATGAGGTGTCGGCAAAGCACGCGGAAAAGGAGATAGACAAATACCGTCAGGCGCAGGACAAGCTCGCCGTCTACCGCCACGACATGCACCACCATCTGCAATACATATCCAACTGCATCGCCGGCGGAGACACCGAAAAGGCGCAGCAGTACATCCGCAGCATTTCCGAGCAGATCGGCAGCGCCGCCGTGCGCCGCTATTGCAGCTGTGAGGCGCTGGACCTTCTTCTGTCGGCGTACATCGACCGCGCGGAGAGCCTCGGCATACGCTGTGATGTGGCCGTGCAGGCCGGAAGCAGCACCTCCCTGCCCGAGACAGATCTGTGCAGTCTCTTCGCCAACGTCTTTGAAAACGCCATAAACGCGAACGCCGCCCTGCCCGACGGCATGGAGAAGTATATCTCCGTCGCCGTGCACACGAAAAACGGCAAGCTGTGCATCTGCATCAGCAACCCCTGCGCCGCGGAGGTCGTCTTTGAAAACGGCCTGCCCAAAACCGGCGAGGACGGGCACGGCTTCGGCGCGAAGAGCGTTCAGCGCGTCGTGGACAAGTCCGGCGGCGTGTGCCGCTTCCGCGCGGAAAACGGCGTGTTTGAATTCACTGCCGTGCTGTGAGAAAAAGCCCAGCGGCTTTGCCTTATGCGCAAAGCCGCTGGGCTGAGACTGTCGAAAAAGTGGCATTGCCACTTTTTCGAGAAAGCTTCGCTGCGTTCTGCGCCTCTGTTGTCCG
>OLOV01000184.1_pt1 | contig 54673 bp, 59 predicted proteins | sample 1672931 | NCBI WGS metagenome assembly OLOV01 (sample SAMEA3136738, study PRJEB25190) | human gut metagenome | biome: human gut; feature: human-associated habitat; material: faeces | place: Austria | collected 2013 | reverse complement strand
GGCCACGCACGCTCTGATTGACGCGTTGCTTGCCGCCGCCCGATTGGGAGACATTGGTTCACTGTTCGGTGTCGGTGCGGACGCGCATGGTGCCGGAATGCATGGCATCGATATGTTGCAAGAAGTTGTGGCGCATCTGGCATCCAACGGGTATACGCCGGCATCGGCCTCGGTGGCGATCATCGGCAACCGCCCGAAAATCGGCACACGCCGTGCTGAAGCCGAAGCCGCCCTGTCTGCGGCGGTTGGTTGCCCGGTATCGGTTACCGCCACCACCACCGACCATATGGGATTCACTGGCCACGGCGAAGGCATCGCCGCCATCGCCAATGCCTTGGTGGAGAAGATATAACAAAGCCCCCGCTATGAATTCGCCAGCGGGGGCAAGAAAAAATGGATGAGATTACTTCCGCATCGTCTCCACGGCTTTGGCGATAGCCCAGAACAGGGTGGAAAGCGTCACGATGATGAAGCTCGGGGGAGCGGGGAACATCGCCGACAGCACGAGTCCGGCCCAAATCGACACCAAGCACAGCACGCTGGCGATCACCATTGCCTTGAATGGGGAGCCGGCCAGAATATTGGCGGTGGCCGCGGGCGTAATCACCAGTGCGAAAATCAGCAAGGTGCCCACTGCCGGCACGGCGATGGTGATCACACCGGCATCCCAGCTGTGGCCCTTGGCGGGAATCTCTTCCTGCGCTTTGATAACCGTTCCGCAGACAGAGCAGCTGATGCCATCCGTCAGACCCGTTTCGGTACAGGTTGCGGGCTTGCCCGCAACGGTCTTCTCAGTGTGACCGGTCGCAGGGATCTCAGTCTGCGCAACGATGATTGCGTTGCAGACGGAGCAGTGCTTGCCCTCGGTCTTGCCGGATTTGGTGCAGGTCGGAGCCTTTGCTGCGTCAATGACTTCGGTGTGGCCCTTGGACTGAATGGTTTCACCCTTGGTGATTTCCTTGCCGCAGATGGCGCAGACTGTATCACCGGTGTAGCCATCCTCGGTGCAGGTGGCATCCTTCTTGTTGATCACCTTGGTGAGAGAATGGTTGTCCTCCCACTGGGCGTAGAGGGTGGTATCCGCCGTCAGATTGACGGTCGCGCCATCCGCATAGGAGTCGCCAGTACCGTCAGCCGCCGTATTCCATTTCAGGAAGTTGTAGCCTTTACGGGTAAAAGAGTTTGCGTTCAGTGCGGTATCCGTCTTTGCATTTACGGTCTGTGGAGTCATCGTGCCTTCGACCGGGTATTCCGCACTTCCGTTGGCTTCAAAGGTAACCGTCAGCTCCACCGGCTCTTCGCCGCCCCAAACGCCATTGACATAGTTGATAACATCGCCAGTGTTTGCGGTCGCAGTTTCCGTGTAGGAGCCGTCTTCGTTGTGCAGCTTGGCGGGAGTAATGGGGATCTCATGTGCCGTCACGCTGCCCTTCTGGGTATACTGATACGTCTTGGTCTCCGCGCCGGGGGTACCCTGCTGGTTGTAGGCGCCGGTACCGGCGCTGGAGCAGATGTCCGCACCGCTGGCGGTGGTGTAGATGCCGCCGATGGCGGTCAGTGTACCGTTGACGTCCACCTGTACATCCGCCAGAGGCGCACGCTTACCTGTCCGTCCGGGGGCAACGACTACCGACATGTACTGTGCGTCACCGGCACCGCAGTAGCCGCCCCACTCATCACGGTCATAGATGTAGATGCTCTCGCCGCTGGACACCACTAACTCGGCGCCCTTGGCGATGGTGGCCTCCACGCCGGGCAGCAGCGCCGCCGTCTGGTTGATGGTCAGCTTGCTGTCGGAGGTCAAATTGATGGTCATGTTGTTGGTCAGCGGCAGAACATAGCCGCTGGAGCTGACTTTCATGCCTGCCAGCTTCAGACTCAGGCTGTTGAGCTCTGCCTCACCGTTGATGGTGTAGATGATGCGGTCGGTGGCGCCGTCATACGCCTTGGTCAGACTGCCGGAGACGATTTTGAACATGCCTTTGTCCCCGATAAAGGGAATGGAGGTGGGGTTGATCTTCCTTATGGCGTATACCGCAGTATACACCGTCTCGCTGGCGCCGGCGTGCAGGGTCAGGGGTACCTCCACATTCTGCACGGCGTACTGGCTAAAGGGGAACACCTTGTTGCCCATGTCAGAAGATGCCGAGCCGCCGCGGAAGTCCAGAATCTGGTACCATTCGTAGACAGAGCCGCCGGACTCCACGGTGACGGCGCCGCTGCCGGAGATGAAGCCCCATGCGTACAGGCTTGCGCCGGACTGCACGGTGATGGCGCTGCCGGATTCCATTTTGATGTAGCCATAAGGCCCAACGATGCGGCCCTGCTGACCGCCGGAGGCAGCATAATACTGACCGCCGATGCTGATGGCCGCCCCGTTTGCAAGGGTGAGGGAGCTGCCCGACGCCATGGTCAGCGTCCGGAAGGGCTTAGCGGTCGGGGTAGAGGTGATGGCGGTCGGGGTACTGGTATAGCAGGTCTTGGCCTCATCGAAGGGGATCAGCAGGGTGACCTTGCTAGGGATGGTGTAGTTCCCCGTGATCTTACCGCTCTCGGCGAGTGTGATGATAGCGGGCAGGTTCTTCTGCGCCTCCGCGATCGCGTCGTTCAGGTCGTCAAACACCTGACCGCCGGTCTCAAAGAGCGCCAGCTCCTTGCTGACGAATCGCGCCGTGATGATACGGTTACTGTCAAAGTTCAGAGTGGTCTTGGCATCGGTGCTGATGCACTTTCCGCTGGCCACATCGTACCACCCCTTGAAGCGGTAGCCCTCCGCCGGGGTCGCCTCCACCTGATAGGCGGTCATGGAGCTCTGGGTGTGGGTGTACACCTCGGTGATAGTCTGCCCGCCCACGGTATAAGAGCCGTTCTCGGCGGGCTGGAAGGTCACGGTGGCGCTCACATCGGCCACCAGCTTCACGTTGGTCATGGTGATCTTGGTGTCGGCGCTGGTGCTGCCGGAATTGATCTCCACCTCAACGGTGCCGCCGGCTTCAAGCTCCTTGCTGAAGCTGCCGGCTATGGTGGTCGTGGTGTTGTTCACCAGAATCGTACCTTCGCTTACCACGACGGTATAGTCAAAGGACAGCGTCGCCTTTGTGGTCTTGTTGTTGGTGATGGTCAGCGTAGAACGATAGTCACTGCCACTGCCGCAGCCTGACCCAGACGTAGACCGAGCCTTACCGATGATCTGCGTGCCGCTGGCACTCCACGCACTATCTGCGGTCCCATTGAAACTTAGCCCTATATTCTCATCGGATAGCCCTGTTACAGTTCCACTGGTTGCTGCATTTACAGGCATGCTAACAGCAGGCAGCATTGCTGCTACCATTGCAAATATGAGTGTTAATGATAAAAACCTCTTTACAATGTTTTTTACTTCAGACATGTTTCGTACCCTCTTTATTTTTTCTTCGTGTCTTATTCTGTTTTGTCCTTATTTCAAAATATATGCTTAGCCCTATAATCAGTGAAAGCAGCGCCCATATATGCGCCTTATGGAACATATACATGCCGGAGGATGTTCTGAACCATTCCTCAATGAATCTGAATATCCCGTATGCTATCATATATATAGGATAAATTGCGCCTTTTCCTTCCCTGTTCAGGACCTTCCTTCCCAAAGCGACCAGCATTACAATATAGAATGCAATCTCTATCTCTCTGGTCGGATAGTGGAACTGTGTCCCCGCTATTAACCTGCCTGTGCAGCATCCGCTGATAATACAGTTAATCCTTGCACACATAAGTGTGAACAGCAGGCATATGGTAAATATATCGAACACCTTCGAAGGCTTCTTCTTTGTAACTGCCGAAACAAGGAAATATCCTGCAGGCATAAATGCCACCGCACCAAACAGGCTCATGCTGCCTGCGCTGTCCATATCAAATCCTGTTTCGATTACGGCAAACACTTTAACCGTAAGTACACCGTATAATGTATGCAGTATAGAAAAAAGCACTACCTTAACCGGTGATATTTCAAGCTCGTCTCTAAAGTGCATCAGCCAGCATATGCTGAATACCGTACCTGCCGCAAGAAGAAACCACAGTGAATGCTCCGTAAGCCAGCTAATGATCTCACTCATTTCCTGCAACCTTTCTTAATATATATTTGATTAATTTTCATTTCCTTATTCCCGTATTTTGAGTACACAAAAACGGACCCTGAATTCCAGCAGCTATCCTGCTGCTCCTATGATTAATCCTTAATCCGGTGTAATATGTATCACACATTGCTGCTGCCTGCAGCGTCCCCGCTTGATTTAAAAAAAGTACCCTCCAGAAACTCACGTCACCGGCAGATAAACCATAGATGCCCTATTGTCAGATACCATGTTCATATTCCCCCGAACAAGGTTGTCTGCATATAGGAAATTCATTGGTCCGCATAATTTAAATATTTCAGATTCTGATAATCTGTATCTGCCTGTTCAGCTTTTTTCAATTGTGAAATCATGTGTATATTCATATGTTTCTTCATCATTTTATCACATAGTATTCATTTGAGCAATATATTTATTACAAAATAACACTATTTTATGCCAATATTCGCCAATAAAATATATGTAAAAGGAGATTTTTACCTATATGGATGTTCTTAAAAGATTAGATGATTTAATGAAAGAACGCGGCTGGAGCGACTACAGGCTGGCTCAGAATTCAAAGCTTTCATCTTCTACCATTGCAAATATAAGGAGCAGGAATACGGTTCCTTCAGTTGTAACTCTTGAGTCCATATGCAATGCTTTTGGCATTACCTTAGCCCAGTTTTTTGCTGATAACCAGACTATGGTACATCTTACTCCTGAACAGAAGGCTATGTTTGACTCATGGGTTGCTCTCACACCCGATCAGAAGAATATAGTTTCTAACATTATTTACGAATTCAAAAAAGAAGAATAGAAGCAGCTCCTTATATGAGTTGCTTCTTTTGTCCAAACACCTTAATCCATAATACTGTATGCTATATAATCAACCTGAATAATGTACCTTGCTCAGACAGTTATTATTCACAGTTCCTCTCCTACAAACAAATAAAAACAAGGAAGCCGAATACCCTGCCATAAGGTATGCAGCTTCCTTTAATTTCAGTTGTACTGTGAAGTGAACTACTCCGACTTTCACTTCGCTTAGAAGTCGGAGCTTCCTGCTTCAACCACTACTGCCCGGCTGATACCTTACGGTACTGAAAATTTTCTCTTATTTAAAAATAAGCCATTTTTACTTCGGAACTTGAGATTTAAAAATGTAAAAAATTTCTGTTAAAATCAGATAATGCGCTCAGAGAAACAGATTAAGATTAGTCAGGGGACCGGAGAAGAGGAATACAATCAATTACATAGAAAGATTCCTGCTGCAATGGTATGCTTTTTTGTAAAATACGGTTAAAAACAGATCTTTTGGTTCATGTTAAATGAATAAAAAAACTATAATATTATAAAAACAGTAATTTAAACATTATGCTGTACGAAAGGAGGAATTATGAACAGAAGTTTTATCAAAAAACTTATTGCAGTTATAGCTGTGCTGGTTCTTGCACTGTCATTTACAGCCTGCGGGGAGAAAGAAATCGACCCTGAAAACTATGTAACTGAAGAAAAATATGCAGAACTGCTCGATGCCGACTGGAGCTCCATGAGCTTAAAGGAAACGGAAGAATTTCTTGATGTAAAAGGAGAAGTCGACAAGAAGTTGTCCGAACAGATGGGAGAAGGCTTTACCGCAGCCAAATTCAAGGGACCTGAAGATGGTTCATATCTGATAATCAGATATGGCCCTGATGAGGATGGCAATGAAAAAGCCGGAAGCATCAGCCCTGCGGGCATATTCGTGGATATGACTCAATAATAAAACAACAGAAGCTGTCGTACCTTATTTATCGGAATCGACAGCTTCTTTGTCTGTGTTAAATTATTTCCGGAAATCAGTGTCTTGTTTAAGACATGTATCGGCAGCCTTGAAAGGCAGCTTCTGAAATGCTAAAAATTTTTTCTTGCTTAAATACGCCATATACCTAAAACGCATAGCCCGTTGATATTACCGGGCTGCATTATTTTTACTTCAGAACTTGAGATACACATACTACGATGCAAATTCAATCGGATATCCGTTTTTACTGCCATGCCAGAATAATGCCCTCTATAACCGGCGCCAGCCATTTGAAAATCATCGTGAGTATAAGGGTGATTACTACGGCCCTGCCGATTATCAGCCTCCAGCCGTACCTGACATCATGCTTTATCTGCCCGCTTCTGAGTTTATTTCTCAGTGATACTACATTCGCTGCCGACAAAACCGCATAAGCTGCAAGAAGCAGTCCTGCTGCCAGCAGGCAGATCATACCGGCTGCAAAGCTTCCCGGCATCAGAGACATATCGGTGCCGGTATATCCATACACCCATGCTCCCAGAAGTACTGCAGCTACAATTGCCGGCTGCAATACTTTTATTCTCTGTTTTTTGTAAAAGAAATCAAGTCCGTCACTGTCTGTATATATTTCCTCCGCGTTCACATCGTCCGTATAAAAAACGCGGCTGCCGCACTGCTGAAATACTCCTGCGTAATGCCAGCCTGCTGAGCTGTATATCTCTTTTTCTTCTTCACTTATCATAGAGATTTCAACAAACCCGGCCGGTACCAGCCTGTATTTTCTCTTTGCGGGCTCTCCCTTTTCAAATATCACATGCTGCCACATGCTGCTATCCTTAAAAAACAGTCCTTTAGCCGCCATATCCGAAAGCCAGCTTTCTGCCGCGAATATATCGTTATCTATAAACGGTGTTAATTTCCTTACTGTATTTTTTCCCATAAGGCTGCTCCTCTCCATAAGTTTCTGTCATGCCCATCTGATGCTTAAATTATCATTATCAGTAAAAGCGTATACACCATAAGTACAATTGTGACAGCTTTGCCAAATATCAGCCTCCCGCTGTATTTCACATCGTGGCTTATCTGCCCGCTTTTGAGCTTCTTTTTTAATGATATTATATTTGCCGCTGATGCAGCAGCATAAATAGCTGTCAATACTGTACCAGCCAGTATATATATCGCACCCGCACCGTTTATTCCCTCAAGCACAGCAGGCCTGTCACCTTTGAAGCAAAATAGATATACATCAAATATCAAAAGAGCTATCATCAGAACTGACGGCAGCAGGACCTTGCTTCGCTGTCTTTTGTAAAAGAACTCAAGACCCTCGCTGTCTGTATATATTTCTTCGGCGTTTTCATCTTCTGTGTAAAATACCCGGCTGCTGCATCCCTGATATACTCCAGCATAATGCCAGCCTGCCGACTCATATACAGACATTTCCCCTGTGGTTATTGTATAAAGCTCCATCGGTTCTGCCGGAACAAGCCTGTATCTTCTCTTTGCAGGCTCTCCCTTTTCAAATACCAAATTCCACCAGAAAGCGCCTTCTTTAAAAAAGAGTCCCTTTGCAGCCATATCCGAAAGCCAGCTTTCTGCCGCAAATATATCCGTATCTATAAACGGCGCTATTTTTCTTACTGTGTTTCCTGCCATAACGCTACTCCTCCCCGCATGCATCTGCTATGCACTGTTTCAGCCTGTTAATCTCGGCTTCGTAAATACCCCTGCCGGTTTCTGTAATGCTGTATGTTATTTTCCTGCCCTCTGAGGAAACTCTGTCTATAAGGCCCTCTTTCTGAAAATTCGACAGTATGGTGTAAAGAGTGCCGGGTCCCATAGATACTCTGCCGCCTGTGATATCTCTCACATAGCCTGCGATCTCTGTACCGCACATATCCTGTCTGCTGAAAGCCATCAGGACATAAAACATTGTTTCTGTTAATGTATCAAGCGCTTTTTTTGACATTGCTCCTCCTCTCAATATCGACATTCGATATTTCATCTTCAGTATAATATCGAAGTTCGATATTGTCAACACATTTTTCTTTACTAAAGGCTTAAAGGAATATATAATATCATACGGAAAATCTACATATACAAAGGACAACACAAAATGCAGGACAGAAATCTGAAATATATATTGTTTATTCTGATACAGAGTTTAATATACGGCTTCGGAAATCCCCTTACCAAGACAGCCTATGAAACCATAACGCCCCTGTGGCTTATTGCCCTCAGGTTTACCATATCAACTGTGCTTTTCCTGATGGTTTTCAGAAAGCATATATTTGCAGACACTCTCTGGCTCAAATCAGCCGTATGGCTGCCCTCCGCGCTCTGCTGTGCCGGAGCATACATAACCTGCAATATCGCTCTTAATATTACAACTGCAACCAATGTAGGCTTTATTATGTCAATGCCTGTACTGTTTGCTCCGCTGCTGCAGAGCCTCGTGCTTCGCAGGAAATATCAGATCAGAAAACTACCGGTTCAGCTTGTCGCCATAGGAGGACTGTTTCTGCTGTGCTGTAACGGCGGGCTGTTTGCTTTCGGACCGGGAGAAGCCCTTGCGGTTCTTGATGCTCTGTGTCTTGCTGGAGTTCTGGTGTTTACGGAAAAGGCTCTAGGCAGCAATATGAATGTTTTTCAGATAACGACAGCTCAAATGGGTGTTACTATGATTATCTCAATCATACTGGCATTTGCATTTGATAACACGAATGTTATTGCAGGTGCAGATGTCAGGGCGTGGCTGGTTATACTCTATCTGGCTGTCGTATGCACCATAGGAGGATATCTGCTACAGAATGCTTCGGTAACACGCCTTTCATCCTCTGCAGTTGCAATGCTCCAGTGCACTCAGCCCATACTCACAGCATTTGCTTCATTTCTGCTGCTGGGTGAGACTCTTACAGGCACAGGACTTGCAGGCGGCGGAATAATCATAGCGGCTCTGATAGCGGACAGCCTTATCTCAAGGCGCTGAAGGTTTCTCTTTACAAAACAGCCTGCCGGAAATATAATTTGAGTAGAATTACAAAAGCGGAGGTCTGATAATGCAAAAGGAAATAACATCTCACATTCCACTTTTAGACGAAAACGGTCAGTTAAACTGCCCCGGCTTTGCCAAAAAACTCTACTGGCAGTATGACAGAAAGGCAGTCAAAGCCCCTCATTTTAAAATCAAGGAGTGGGATTATTACTATATAATCAATGACAATTTCTGCGTGGCACTGACTATTGCGGACAATTCATATATGGGGCTTGACAGCATCTCCTTTATATCTTTCAGTAAGGAATATCCATGGGAGCAGACTGTAAGCCGCATGCAGTTTTTTACCTTCGGCAGAAAAAGCATACCTCACACATCGGAAAAGGGTAATCTGTTTTCAGAGGGCAAGGGCTATACGATTTCGTTCAGACATCTCGGCGACAGAAGAATTCTGACCTTTAAAATGGACAATTTCCTCGACAAAAGACCTATCGAGGGAAATATAACTGTTCACTGTCCCGAAACAGAGTCAATGGTAATAGCAACGCCGTTTAAAAACGCGCCAAAGGCGTTTTACTATAACCAGAAAATCAACTGTATGCCTGCAGAGGGCTATGTGTCTATGGCAGACACTATGTACTACTTCGACATGGAAAACTCCTATGCAGGTCTTGACTGGGGCAGAGGCGTATGGACCTACAAAAACACATGGTACTGGGGCAGCGCATCAGGTGCCGTAGACGGCATACCGTTTGGGTTTAATATAGGGTATGGCTTCGGTGACACCTCTGCCGCAAGTGAAAACATGATATTCTATAACAATAAGGCGCACAAGATAAGTCAGGTGAAATTCAATATCCCTATGAAAAACGGCAGAGAGGACTATATGTCCCCTTGGACTTTCACCAGCGATGACGGCAGATTTGAAATGGACTTCGTACCTGTTATAGACAGAGCCGCCAAAACGGACTTCAAACTGCTTTGTTCAGATCAGCATCAGGTTTTCGGCAGGTATACAGGCAGGGCTGTTTTAGATGACGGTACTGTAATAAATATAAAGGCCTTCATCGGTTTTGCCGAGAAGGTATATAACAAATGGTAATAATTAAGGGCTGTACTTTCAGATTGAAATCTATCGGTACAGCCCTGCGCTTTCTAGTATCTACTGTCTATATTTCTTATTCATTCTTTTCAGCATCCAGCTGTTTACTGCCGGGAACCCCTTTCAGACTGAACACAACCACACTGGCAATTATAACGATGCCGCCGATTATCGTTCCCATATCAGGCACTTCTCTAAGCAGAACAAATCCGAGCACGGGAGCCACCAGAGGTATTACAAACAGCCAGTTGCTCACAGTGCTTGTGTTTTCCGCCATATCAAGCGCGCGGTTCCAGAATATATAGGCGAGGCCTGCCGGGAAAAGCCCTATATAAAGCACTGCCAGAGCGGCAGGAACTGTTGCCTCACAGAAATCCGACACAGTTGCCGGAACAAATGCAAGCATTTCAACAGCGCCGAATACTGCGCTCCATGTCACTATATCCATAGGCGAATATCCCTTTTCGCCAAGCTTGCGGCAAATAACATTGTATACGGCAAACACTACCGCATAAAGCGCTTCCCATAAAATCCCGATGCCGCCGGACAGACTTCCCTGCCACAGAAGAAGAATGCATACTCCCGCAAATGCAGCGCATATGCACAGCCAGCCGACAGGTCTGATTTTTTCACCATATATTTTCCATACGCCAATAGCCGTAAGTACAGGAGCTATAGATGTAACCATAGAAGCTGTAGAAGATGTCAGCGTTTCCAGTCCAAGATTAAAAAACAGAGAGCAGGCAGAATATGCTCCCATGCCTGTAATAGCAAACCACAGTAAATCCGTTTTACAAAACGGCTTTTTTAATGCAAAGGATTTTCCCAGCAGCAGCAGAAATACTGCCGGCACAACGCAGCGCACACACGCAAGCGTATACGATGAAAACTGATCTCCGATAATCCTTGTAAAAGGAAATGCCGAACCCCATATCAGTATTGTAAAAAACGCAAACACATGCATTTTGTAATTTTTTTTCATATAAAATTGCCTCCTGAAATTTCTTTTTTTCACGAAAAAACGCCACACCCTAAATGGTGTGACGAAAAAACGCTCTCAGAAAAGTTCACACAAATTTTCTGTAGTAATTATATCACGTTTCCTGCCTGCCGGCAAATTGTTTTTTATCTATATTAACCCCTTTTTCTGATCCTCTGCTACTGCAGATTAAGCTTTCTGTCAAGCATCACATAAGTTACTGCCCAGTATACCGCAATCAGTACTGCCTGCGCTGCAATTCCCCACAGAAAGAGCGTACCAAACTCGTCTGCGCTGTTGACTGCGAAATCAAAAACATCTCCGCACACAGCGCCTGCAATATTAATCAGAATGCTTTCGCATATTCCAAACACTATATATGCCGCAACTGCTCCAATAACTCTGTGATTTGCAAACAGCTGCCCTGCTGATATTGCTGCATATATTTTGGCAGTGCCCATGCCGCAGCCAAATATCATAAGCAGAAACAGCTCTACCCCATAAAGCGCAATCTGCCCGTCACTTATATAAAGTCTGACCTCGTCAAACACTCTTCCGATATCTGTAAACAATTCACCCGGCGTCACAAAAACTGTTATCAGTATGAATGCCGATATGCCTGCTATTACAGCTCCGCATACAACCCATATAACTGCCGAAAGCAGCTTGTTTGCAATATGCGTATTAGTATTTACGGGAAGTGTGAAGCACAGATACCCTTCATTGCCCAACAGATTTTTGTAAAATCTCTGTATAATCAGTATTATAGTAAACACAAATATCGCAACTGCCAGAAGTACATATACTATCCCTGTCACCGACATGGCAATATTCGTTATAGCTGAGGACTCACTGCCATTGCCAACGCCTGCATACAGCGTTATTCCAAACAATATGCTGACTGCTATAAACGCCCCGTATACCGGCAGCATCACTCTGCCTACTGATTTCAATTCATATTTCATTAATGTTCCTAACATTTGAATACCTCCCTGAATAATCCATCTATACTCTTTGCTTCTTCTTCACGAATTACATCAGCCTCTTTGTGAAGCACTATCTTCCCTTCTTTGATAAATACGACTTCATCAAGCACATTTTCAACATCCGCTATAAGATGGGTGCTTATTACCACCAGCGCATCAGGATTATAATTTGTAATTATAGTTCTGAGTATATAATCTCTAGCTGCGGGATCAACACCTGCAATCGGTTCATCAAGAAAATACACCTTTGCATCTCTGCTCATTGTAAGTATCAGCTGCACCTTTTCTCTTGTTCCCTTTGACATTTTTTTGAGCTTCATGTCTTTGTCAAGATCAAGGCTTCTCAGCATTTCCTCTGCTTTTGCCGTATTCATGTCATCAAAGAAATCACTGTAATATTTAATAAGCTGGCTTACTGACATATAGTCAGGAAGAAAATCTCTGTCGGGAAGATATGCAACCTCTGCCTTTGTTTCCTTTCCCGGGTGGTTTCCGTCAATCAGAATTTCACCCTCAGTCGGCTTTAAAAGTCCGTTTGCCAGTTTAATGAATGTTGTTTTGCCGCTGCCGTTAGGTCCCAGCAGCCCTACTATTCTGCCCGCTTCAAGCTCAAGGTCAATGCCCTTTAACGCTTCTGCGGCTCCATATCTTTTAGATAGATTTTTACACTGTAATATACTCATTTTAATCCTCCATACTCCACTGCTTTACTGCATCAACTATTTCTTCTCTGCTCATACCGAGCTTTCCGAGGCTGTCAAACAGCTCATTTATATATTCCTTACTCAAGGTTTTTTTCAGGTTATCAAGCACTTCTTTTTCCTCCGTTACAAATCTTCCGCTGGTTCTCACCGAATAAAGCAGCCCCTCTCTTTCAAGCTGCGCGAATGCCTTTTGCATTGTGTTGGGATTAACCCCCGCCTCAAGAGCCATATCTCTTACCGGCGGAAGCTTGGCTCCCGGTTCATAAAGGCCGCTTGCAATGCTTATCTTAACCTTATCTACTATCTGTGTATAAATAGGTATGCCTTCTTTAAAAGTCCACTCCATTTCTGCTCCTTTCTCTAATCCTCTTTTGTATTATTGTATTACTTGCTTAATACAATAATACCATTTCTCATATTTGTCAACACATTTTTAAAAAGTTTTTCAAAAAATTTTTAAGGGCACAGAATTTCTCCCATGCCCTTGCTCAAATCTCATATATTCTATTTGTACAATTTCTGTACAAATTCCTTTATGTGCTCTGCCTTTTGGCTGTCCATAAACACCGTATTGTAGCCCTTGTGGTGCTCCGTAATCATTCCGGCAAATTCAAGACAGGAATGTCTGCAGTACCGCTCAAGCCCCTCTTCAAAAATATCAGAGCCCTTTTCAGGTGGATATCCGCAGGTGGTTACTGCCGCAAGCATTTTGCCCGCCCATATAGCAGGTCCTTTGGTTTCACCGTAGTATTTGTTCATGCCGTAGACAAGCCGGTCCATAACTGCTTTTAGCGGCGGCGTGCAGTACCACGAGTAAATCGGAGTTGCAAACAGTATAATATCAGAGTCCAGTATATCCTCTGCTATCTGCTGCATATCATCATTTTTGAAGCAGTTAAATCCGCTCCAGTCCTGCTGGCAGCTCCTGCACGCAATACAGCCGTCTATATTCATATCATACAGATGATAATATGTAAATTCTTCATTTAGTCTGTCCAGCTCACTGCAAAACACCTTAGTAAGCACTGCGGTGTTTCCCTCTTTGCGGGGACTTGCCATAAGTATACAGGTTTTCATAAGCAGTTTTCTCCTTTGTTACGGATTGCATCTGCCGCAGGGCTCATATCCACTGTCTATGAGAGATTCCCTGCTGCCTTTGTAGGTTTCTCTGTTCTTGTCTGAAATATCCTTGGCGCTTGCGCAGTCCGTATAGTGAAATTTATGGGTGTTTGTATTAAGCACGTATTCTGCCGTGCTGCTTTCACTGTAGGTCTTGCTGTCGCTCTGCCGGCTGCTTTCACCTGTCGCATAATCTATGGAAATTCCCGGCTGCACATTGTAGACATAAACGTTATACCAGATGCCCTCGCCGTTATCCTCGACAGAAGCTGCCTCCATCTGAACTCCGCTTGCCAGCAGATTGTTTCCGTCATATATCGGCGTTACGCGATAAAGCACATGATTGTCCGTTTCCCTGATATAGTCTGCCACCATATCCTCAAAGGGCAGCATACCCTCCACATTCATATATCTGGTGCCTGTAATCAGATTTCTCTCGTTGGCGTTCTCCCCTGTGAGCTGGTAGCCTATGAGATGGCACCGATTATACAGGTATTTGCCGTCAACATTATCATATTTAATGGTATGCCAGCCTGTCGGCTTCACCGAACCTATACTGCCGCGCTTTTCTGTCGGCATCAGATCCATGCCTATATTGGCATAGGCGCTGCCGCATCTGCCGAGACTGTCAAGACTGCTGTAGGTTTCAAAGGAGGATACCGTAAAATCTGCTTCATCAAATTCAGGCTCGTTGTTATTGATTGCAACATACGGCTGTCCGCTGTATTCCGGTACCTGTGAAAGCTCAATACCTCTGTCTGTATTTCCTCCCACCTGAGCCTGCGCGCCGCAGCCTGTCATTACCATACAAAGCGCTATGCAAAGTATCGCTGTAATTTTAAATCTCTTTTTCATCTCATATACACCCTTTTAGTTATTTTTTCGTGAGAGCTGCCTTTAAATTCAGTTTCTGAAACGAGTCTGAACAGCTCTGTATCCATATCAAAGTATCTGTCGGCAGGATAGGCTTTGTTCCAGCAGTATATAACAAGTGTATCCGCTTTGCCTGCCGCCTCTGACACATCCATATCCTCGGCAAAGCAGTAATCTCCCCTGCCTGCCGATAATGCAGGACTGCCGCTGCATATAACACGGCTGTCAGCATATTTTTCAAACAGAGCAAAGGAGTACTCGCTTGTGTACAGAAGGTGCTCTCCTGTCATATCCAGTATATCCTCGCAAACCGCTCTGTCACGCGACTGCCGCCTGCCGTTAAACATTATTCCGTTTTTGTTATCAACGCAGATTATGAGGTTCAATGCGCCTGCCTGCCTTTCTTCCGTATATATTAAGTATAGCATTTATTTCTGATTACGCCACCTCTAAATGTGACAATTTTCGACTGTTTTTCTTGACTTTTAATACAATATGATGTATTGTAGTTAGGCAATATTTAAAGGAGAAACAACATGAGACTCAGAAAAGAACCCGACACAATGCAGGAACAGGAAGTGCTTCTGATTGCAGAAGTATCAGATGCTTTTGCCCACCCTGCGAGAATAAAAATGTTCAGATATATTATGAAATGCAACAGAGAGAGAACTCCTGTCTGCAACAAGGACCTGATTGCCGAATTCGGATATGCGCAGGCAACCACCTCGCAGCACATCAAGAAGCTTGTGGACGCAAAGCTCCTTGAAACAAGAAAATCCGACAAGTTCACATATCTGTATGCCAACCTGGGTATGGTACAGCAGTATGTAAACGCAGTAAGGAAATTTGACTGAAAAAAGCCTTCCCGCACATAAGATGCCGGAAGGCTTTTAAATTATCACAGTCCTTTTTGACCTGCGTGTTTTTTGATTGCTTCAAAAGTCACATCACTTATGACATGCTCTAACCGGCAGGCGTCCTCTGCTGCTATTTCAGGATCAACGCCAAGGGTTATAAAAAACTCTGTAAGCAGTTTATGTCTTTCGTAGATTTTCTCCGCTCTCCTGCGACCTTCTTCTGTAAATGTAATATATCCCTTGCTGTCAACAAGTATATACCCGTCTTTTTTAAGAAGCCCCACAGCTCTGCTTACACTTGGTTTTGAAAAATTCATATAATCCGCTATATCTATTGATCTGACATCTCTGCCGTTTTCTCCAAGTCTGAGTATGGTTTCAAGGTACATTTCGCCCGATTCCTGAATTGACATACTCTACCTCCGTTTCATTGTAATATTCTATACTCATATTGCATCTCAGCGAGCGCCTTACCCTATCGGCTAAGCACTCTGAAACATATTATACCACATCAAAGCCGTCAAGTGTTACTTCTTGTTATATTCCTAAAAGATTTTTTATCCACTGTATAAATCTGTGCCACCCTGTTTCCTTTTCAGGCTCTCCGTATTTCCACCTGTCTATGATTTCTCCCTTCTGATTATACGCCGTGACTTCAAGGGTTCTGCGGCTTGCATTTACCACCTCGTAGGTGCTGTCGCTTCTGTTCATATATTCAATATATGACGGCAGATTGTTTACATCAAAATAATCGCTTCGCTTCTGCCCCGAATTTCCCTGTATATATGTTATGCCGTTTATCTCCTCAGTGCGCATATAAAGATGATGATGTCCCGAAAAGCACAGGACAACTCCGTAGTTTTCCATTATCGGCACCCAGCTTTCCCTTATTCTTTTGTAGACCTTGTTGATATCGTTTACGCTGTATGGCTGATGGTGCATACATACTATTTTCCATTTTGCCGAGGTGTTTTTAAGGTCTGTTTCAAGCCAGTCTGTAACGGCTTTTTTCTCTTTGGCATAAATAACCTCGCCGTCTGTTCTCTGTCTTTCTTTCAGCAAGAAGCTGGAGTTCATCACCGTGATATGACAGAAGCCGTAGTCAAAGGAATAAAATTCTTCTGCCAGTCCCGCAGGTCCGTTCCCGGGAAGCGCCATCATATCAAGATATGACGGAATTGTGCCGTCTGTTTCGTGGTTACCTATAGAAGTCATAACCGGGACTGATGAAAATACCCTCTCTCCGCTTTCAAGCAGCACCTCCCAGTCGGCTCTGCTGTTGTTTGAATCAACCATATCTCCCGCAGTAAGAATAAATGCGGCATCTCTGTTTTTTTCATATGCAGACTCCAGAAGCTCCTGCCATATATGATAGTCTCTTTCTCTGGCCTCATACTGCACATCGCCTATGAATATGAATTTTGTCTGTTTCTCATCGCCTGACGGAGTTTTAAAGTTCCTTGCATCCGACACTGCCTTGCCCCTGCCGTCATAAATCTGATATATATATTCTCTGCCGGGCGTCAGATATTTCATATCTGCCTCATATCTGTAATAACCTTTCCATACGCTGACATACTCTCCCGCCGCTTCTCTGTAGCCGCTAAAGGCTCCCTTGTAGCTGCCTGCTTCCATAAATCTTACGGTCTGCGGTTTTCCGTCACCTTTCCACGTTACCGTTACAGAAGTATACGGGTCATTTGTGACGGACAAAACCCTCTGGGAAGTCTCCCCGACTCCGTATGCGCCCTGCGTAAATACCGCAATATATATTATAACTGATATAAAGATGACTCCTCGTTTTTTCATGTCTGCTCCTTTGTATATATTATGTCTTAATTGGCACAAAAAATTACAGACCAGAAAATTTCTGATCTGTAATACGAGGCAAACGTTTTATTTTATTTATTATCGGATAAAACTTCTATGCTTATATATTACACTATATCTTCGCAAAGTTTTGTTGGCATACCAACACTTCTTGAATATTTTTAAAAAATTTTAAATTTGCTTTTTTTAAAGTCTATGAGGCCCTCTTTTTTCATCTTGTTAAGCTCATATGACAGGGCACTTCTGTTAACACAAAGATACTGTGCAAGCTGCTCCTGACTCATTCTGATGTCAAACACCTCTGTGTTTCGTTTGCGCTGCATGATAAGCAGGTGAGCCATTATTCTGTCGCGAAGTCCGTGTTTTGATATTACCTGTATCTTGTACATCTGTCTGATGCTGATGCCAGACAGCAGATGAATTATGTTCTCAAGTATTATCTCTTTGAGGGGACAGCTTAGAATTGAAGCAATATCAATCATTATAACTGTAACCTCAGTATCCGCAGTATATGTAAGGGGACTGGTCTTGGAAATTGAGCTGGCGGCTTCAAGACCCATAACCTCTCCTTCTTCATATACATTGAGAAGATTTGTTTCTCCTTCTATATGAAATTTCTCCCCTATGACCTTGCCTTTTTTGACTACAAAAAGATGCTGCACCTCACTGCCCTCGTGGATAATGATTTCTCTCCTGCTGTAGGTTTTCTCACTAATGGCTATCATATTAAACAGCAGCGTGCATTCCCGGGCTGATAGTCTGTCAAAGAGTCCTGTACTTTTTAATGTTTCTACTGATTTAGTATCCAATATAACGTCCCTTCTGTAAATAAATATACTACAATTATACTATAAATATAGCAAAAAAGTGTTGCTTTAGCAACACTTTGCAAACATATTTAATGTATTCTTTTTTCCCTATTTATGATAGGTTTCATTATTATTGATTTTAAAGCATCTGTAAACCTGCTCCAGCAGGACAACTCTCATCATCTGATGTGGAAATGTCATCGGTGAAAATGACAGCTTGAAGTCTGCTCTTGCGCTGACCTCCTGCGAAAGCCCCAGTGAACCGCCGATTACAAAGGCTATGCTGCTTCTTCCTGCAAGGGCAAGTTCTGAAAACTTCTCCGCAAACTGTTCAGACGAAAGCTGTTTGCCTTTGATTTCGAGTGTAATGCAGTAATCGTCCTTTTTTATTTTTTTGAGGATTTCCTCTCCCTCTGATTTTTTGACAGCCTCTTCCTCCGCTTTAGAGGGCCTGTCCGAAATTCTGGTTTCCTTGAGCTCTGCAACCTCAATTTTAGCAAATCTTCCTATTCTCTTGAGATACTCCTCTACAGCCTGCGTCCAGTAATTTTCTTTTAATTTGCCTACACATACAATCTTTATATTCATAATTATAGGGCTATATACACAGGGCTTATCTCATCCCTTGATATTACACTTAGTCTTAAATCCCTGTCAATATACAGCCTGTTCTCCTCCAGTATATTTTTGATAGTCAGATGCGCCAGTGATGGACTGTTGTTTTCGTTTGAAAGATGGGCTAAAAGCACCTGTCTGTCCTTTGGATACTCCATGGTAATTCTGCATATGCAGTCGGCCGCCGCCTCATTGGAAAGGTGTCCGAAGTCTCCCGCTATACGCCGTTTGGTCTGATAAGGATAGCTGCACATTTGCAGCACATTGACGTCATGGTTTGCTTCTATTACAAGTATATCCGCATCTCTGATATCGGCAAACATATCGTCTGATATATATCCTGTATCAGTCACTATACTGACCTGCCTGCCCCCGCTGCAAAATGAAAATCCCACAGACTCTGCGGCATCGTGACTTGTCCGAAACGGTCTTACCGTCATATCGCCTATTTCAAATTCCTCATCCGCGCTGAAAACCCTGCGTTTTTCTTCGGGCACAAGGTCATCTATCTGCTCCCACGTTTTTTCGCTGGCATAGGTTTTAAGACCGGGAAGCTTCTTGTTTAAAACCCTCACGCTTCTGACGTGGTCTATATGTTCATGGGTTATGAGCAGTGCGCATATGCTGTCTGTATCCGCCTGTATGTAATCAATTCCTTCCATTATTCTTTTTCCGCTTATGCCTGCATCTACAAGAACTGCCGTGGTTTCTGTAAACACCATATAGCAGTTGCCCGATGAGCCGCTGGAAAAAGAGCAAAAGCTTAAACTCATATTATATCTCCTGTCGCACTTTGTCGTAATCACATCTATCAGTATACCATATTTTCCTTGCCCGCTCACAAGAAATATTGCATAATTATATCAGGAGGATTTTTATGACTGTTTTAAGAATATATACTGACGGCGGCTGCGCCGGCAATCAGAGCAAAACAAATTTCGGCGGATGGGGCGCTGTACTCGAATACGGGCAGCATCAGAAAGAGCTGCACGGCGGTGCACAGAATACAACGAACAATCTTATGGAGATGACGGCGCTTCTTGAAGCCTTTAAGGCTGTCAAAAAAGAGGGCCAGACCATAGAGGTGTTTTCCGACAGCTCATATCTTATGGACTGCTTCAGAAAGAAATGGTATGTAAACTGGCAGAAAAACGGCTGGAAAACAGCGAAAAAAGAACCTGTCGAACATAAAGAGATATGGGAGCAGCTCATATCTTATCTTGATGTTCACAAGATTTCGTTTTATCGCGTAAAAGGTCATGTTAATCTTAACAGCAAGGTCACCGATTTTGACAAGCTGTATAACAAATTTGTAGAGTGGAACGGCCCATCATTTTCTTACGAGGATTTTGAATATATAACAAAGATGAACAACAGAGCCGATGAGCTTGCCAATCTGGGCATAGATGAAGCCGGCAGGAAATAGGGTTATCTTGCCAGCTTCCATACAGCCTCTGCGGCTTTGCGCATATCCTTTACGGTATTGAAAGGCCCCGCCGAAACTCTGACAGCTCCGGTATTCCATGTGCCTATTGTCTTGTGTGCAAGCCCTGCGCAGTGAAATCCCGCTCTTACTGCAATTCCAAAATCATCGTTTAATACAGATGCTACTTCTTCACAGCTTCTGCCCTCAATATTAAAGCTTGTAAGGGCTGTTTTAAATTCGCAGTTTTCAGGTCCGTACACCGTAACCTTATTCATATTGCGAAGCTCCTCATCAAAGGCTCTGATAAGTCTTCTTTCATAATCTTCAATATTGCCTATTCCTATCCTGTCTATATACTCCGTCGATGCACAAAGTCCAGCTATACCTGCCGCATTAACTGTTCCGGCTTCATATCCGTCGGGAAATTCTCTCGGCTGGGTTATATCTCTTGATGCGGTGCCGGTGCCACCCTCAAGCAGAGGTTTCAGGCATATGCCGTCTTTAACATAAAGCGCGCCTGTTCCCTGCGGCCCCAAAAGTCCCTTGTGTCCCGGAAAGGCAATCATATCAGCTTTCATATCCGATACATTCACATATATGCTTCCTACAGCCTGCGCTCCGTCAACCAGAAATATTATCTTCTTTTTTCTCTCTGCATTTAATTTCTCAATTATATTTCCTATAGCACATATTGGCATCACCGCACCTGTAACATTTGATGCGGCAGTCACAACAACCAGTCTGGTATCCTCATTTACTGCTTCCCGAACAGCTCCCGCTCTGATGCTTCCGTCACGCCTTGCTTTTACTATGCTGCAGCTTACTCCCGCAGACTCCATAGCCTTTACAGGCCTTAATACAGAATTGTGCTCCATAGCGGTTGTAACCACATGGTCGCCTTTCTGAAGCACTCCTTTAATCGCTATATTAAGCGCCTGCGTAGTGTTTGCCGTAAATACTATGCGCTCCCCGCGCCCGCCTGCGCCTATAAATTCTGCCAAAACATTTCTCGTTTCAAATACTTTCTCTCCTGTCATTATGGACAGGCTGTGCCCCGAACGCCCGGGATTGCCGCAGTAGTATTTAATGCACTGTGCCATAGCTTTGAGCATACAGTCAGGCTTTGGAAAAGACGTAGCGCCGTTATCAAGATATATCATATTTTTCACCTGCAAAATAATATTAGAGGGCAAACGCCCTCTAATATTATATGTTCGGTATCATCATTTGTTACTTTTATCTTTTATCCCCAGTTCAATACTTTCGCTGTTCTTATCCCCTTTCATTTTAATGCTGTAATCGCTGCTGTCCTTTGTTTCAAGCTGCGCCTCGCTGTCCTCTCCGGTAACGCGCACATCCTCAGCATCCTTTACATCAATCTCCACACTTCCGTCATCTGTAAGGTAAACAGATGAGTCAACCTCCTGCCCGTTGATAAACACCCTTACATTGTCCACAAGCTGTCCGCCTGTAGCCGCATTTGCTATGCAGGTCATTGCAAATATCAGTACAAGTATCATTGATACGATTACAAGCTTTCTGCTGCATCTCAGTTTCTTTTTGGTTTCCATTGCCTTTGCCTCCCAGTCAAGCTCACAGTCGGTATGGAGCTTTGAAAAGGTAGTCCTGTAAAGCTGTCGGTTATTCATCAGCCCACACCTCCTTAAGTTCTTTTTTTAATTTGTTTCTCCCTCGGGCAAGTCTTGTGGTTACTGCACTTTCGCTTATTCCAAGAAGCTCCGCTATCTCCCTGACACTATAGTCCTCATAATAGAACAGATGAAGTACGCTTCTGTATTTTCTCGACAGTGCCATTACGCTTTCAAACAGGCGGCTTTCTTCAGGCTCCTCAAAGCAGAGAGTCTGTTCGTACTCTGCCAGAGGCTCCCTTTTTTTAAACCACGATGAAAGTGTCACATTTTTGCATTCGTTTATAGCCACCCTTATAATCCAGTTTCTGATATGGGCTGCGCTGTCGAAATCCTTACCTGCTCTGTGGTATTTCAGAAAAACCTCCTGCACGGCATCCTCTGCGTCCTGCCGGTTTCGGAAATAGTTAAAGGCTATTGCATATATGTTGTCCCTGTATTTTTCAAAAGCCTCCTGTGTGCTGTATCTCATCAAGTACTCCTTTTGCTGTGAAATGCATTTCATATATAATACAAGCAAAGAGGGCCATATGTCACAGAAATATATAAATTTTTTATTTGAAACCTGCTTGTTTTCAGGTTTTTTACATTTTTCCTCAGAAAAAACACCCATAACCGCTAAACTTTCAACGTCCGTTATCCGAAAATCTTTTTCTTGCTTTATTTATCACATTGGTTCATTATACGTTTACAGACCTGAATATTATTCTGTTGTTATGTAATAAATTATGTATTATAATAGAGGTAAGATATGAAGAACTATTCCTCAAGAAAAGCAATTAGACTGCTTGAAAATGACGGCTGGTATGAAGTCGCTTGCGTAGGCGACCATCACCAGTACAAGCACCCCCTTTAAAAAAGGAAAAGTAACCATTACTCACCCCAAAAAAGATATTCCGATAAAAACTTTGAAAAGCATTTCCCAACAGTCAGGAGTTATATTTGATTAACCCCTGCCGCCTGTAATTATGGAGGTAAATCAAATGTTAAAAAACCGCTATGCATACCCTGCAATATTCTCTTATGATGATGACGGCATAAGTATAGAGTTTCCCGATCTGCCCGGCTGCTGCCCCTGCGCAGACAAAGATGACACCGATATGGCTATCAGAAACGCCAGAGAAGCGCTTGGGCTTCATATGTGGGGTATAGAGGATGATAATGACGAGATACCGCAGCCATCTGAAATTGGAACTTTGCATTTTGAAAAGAATCAGATTCCTGTACTTATCGAAGTATTTATGCCGCCCATCAGAGAACGTGCAAACAGCAGATTTGTCAAAAAAACAGTTTCACTTCCCGCATGGCTTGCAGCCAAGGCAGATGAGGACGGCGTTAATTGTTCAAAACTGTTTCAGCAGGCTCTGATTAACTATCTCGGACTTAAAAACATTTAATGCCGGCAGGAGACAATTCCCTGCAAAGCAGCTTATTGTCCTGTATTGCCAGCTTTAAAAAGCTCTGTTACACTTGTTCTGCTGCGATTTCTGCCGCATACTCATATCCTTGTCTGTATGCATCCAGATTATCTGTCGCCATTGAAGCAGAGAAAGTTTCCATTATTTCAGCTTCTACTGTAGGATAGTGAATTTTAGGCAGCAGTTTTGTAAGCGCCCCCAGCATTATCATGTTCACCGTATAAGGTCTTCCCTTAAGCTCTGCCATCTCCGTTGCAGGAATCCTGAAGCTGCTTTCACGTTCTGTTTCGACAAGAGTCGAATTTATAAGGATGAGTGCATCTTTTTTTACGGTGCTGATATGTTTATCATATCCGATCTGATTAAAGGCTATGAACACATCTGCCATATCAACTTTCATATAGTCTATTTCCTCATCCGATATTACAACTTCCGCTTTGCAGAAGCCTCCTCTTGCTTCGGGGCCATAGCTCTGAGTCTGTGAAATATTGTAGTTTTCTCCAAGCCCGTAAGCTTTGGCAAGCAATACGGAAGAAAGTATAACTCCCTGCCCGCCGGCTCCCGCAAACCTTATATTAATTCTCATCTAATTTCCCTCCGCAACAACATCTATCGCCCCGTCCGGGCACAGCTTTTCACACATTCTGCAGCCTGTACATTCTCCTGCCTTTGCAACCTCCGGCAGATTTATGCCGTATCTGTTTCTTTTTCTGGATTTGGAAAACACTCCTTTGGGGCATATCTCAATACAGATATTACACCCCTTGCAGCAAACTTTGTCTATGTCTATAATCGCCATAATATTAACCTCTCTTTATTCCCTGCTCTGCAAATTTTCTCTCCATCTTATCAATATATTCCTCAGCAGCCCTGTCGTGCTTCAGAACACCGATTCTTATCTTTCCTTCGGGTTCCTTTGCTCCTTCCTGCTTTATATAGGTTATCTCTCTGTATTTTTTAAGAATCTTTGCCGGTTCTTTTTCTCCGTAAACATTTTTGCCCGCCTGTACCGGACATTGCGACAGTACCTCAATAAATGAAAACCCTCTGTATTCGATACCCTCTGCGATGGCTTTCGCAAGCTGAACCGGATGAGCCGTTGTCCATCTTGCCACATATCCGGCTCCCATGGCCATTGCAAGTTCACATCCCTTTACCGGTTCGTCTATTGATCCGTAGGGTGATGTTTTTGTCTTGGCGCCTCTGGGAGTTTCAGGAGATTTCTGCCCGCCTGTCATACCGTAGATAAAATTGTTCACCATTATAACCGTCAGATCTATATTTCTTGACGAGGCGTGCAGCAGATGGTTTCCTCCAATGGCAAGACAGTCACCGTCGCCTGTGAAAACAATGATTTTTTTGTCGGGCTGCGCAAGTTTCAGTCCCTCTGCAAAGGCTATTGCTCTTCCATGCATTGTATGCAGACAGTCAAGCTGATAGTAGCATGGAATCCATGAAGAGCAGCCTATACCGCTGACACACGCAACCTCGTTTTTAATGCCCAGTCTGTCAAAAGCCTCCATTGCCGCATGCTGTACAATACCGTTGCCGCATCCGGGGCAAAACAGCGTAGGCAGTGTGTCCTGTTTTATATACTTTGCATACAGTTTATTCATTTACACCCACCTCCTTTAATATCTCGTCGAGTATTTCCTTAGGTGTATGTATCTCGCCGCCGCATTTTGACATTTCGACAACTTTTTTGTCCGGCAATGCTCGCTGCACCTCCCGCACATATTTCCCCACATTCATTTCGGGAACTATTACAATATCAATATTCTTTGCAATCTCCTGAATCTGTTTCTCAGGAAAAGGCCATACGGTGTTGACTTTAATAAGGCCTACTTTGAGTCTGCTGTAGTCTGCATTTATTGTCGTTGATATGCCTCGCCTGAAAATATCCTTTACAATTCTGGCTCTTGCTCTGATTCGGCTGTCTCTGACACCTCTTGCAAGTTTAATGGCATTCATTGACGGTCGCACCACTGAGCCCCATGCAAGAATTGCCACATCTGCATCCTCCATATACATTGTTTCAACATCGGCGATTACATCTATGTTATCGCTTATCTTTTTATTTATGCTGCGAATAAATTCCCCGCTTCTGTCCGGCATATGACCTATTCTCCTGCCTCTTTCGTCGTGAAGCTGACCCTCTACCATCGAGTTCTCACCCTGAAAAAAATCAGCCTGCGGAGAAACCACATATTTTCTCTTCCCGGCTTTAATATTTTTTGAGCCGTATTCTATAATGGTTTTTTCTCTCATATGTCCGATAACTTCATCTGCAAGCAGAATTACCGGCGTCCTGAACTGCTCTGAAAGTTCAAAAGCTTTGACTGTAAAATCATACATTTCCTGTACCGACGACGGCGCAAGACATATTATCTCATAATCTCCATGACTCCCATACCTTGCCTGATATATATCCTGCTGTGAAGACAAGGTGGGCTGACCGGTTGACGGTCCTCCTCTCTGAACATTGACAATAACAACCGGAGTTTCTGTCACCGCCGCATATCCTATCGCCTCCTGCATAAGCGTATATCCGGGTCCTGAGGTCGCCGTCATAGCCTTGCTGCCTCCCCATCTGGCTCCTATAGCTGCGCAGACCGAGCTTATTTCATCTTCCATCTGTATAAACGCTCCTCCGGCTTTTGGCATTTCTTCGGAAAGCATCTCTATAATTTCGGTGGAAGGAGTTATGGGATATCCCGCATAAAATCTGCAACCGGCATATATTGCGGCTTTTGCACAGGCCTCGTTCCCCTGAAGAACCGCATATTTCACATTCTGAGAGTTTAAATCCATTTTTACTAACCTCCCTTTGCTGATCTTCTTTATATCATATTAACATCGTACATAGAATTAATCCACTGAAAAGTATGAATTTTTAAATATTTTAAGTTACTTTCACAAAACTGTCGCTCAACAAAAAATACAGCAAGGTTTTGCCCTGCTGTATAATCATATATTTCCTAATCCTATAACAGATGATTTTCTATAACCTGTACTTCAGGCTTGAAATCTTCAATCTGCAGATAATATTCTGCCGCATCAAACAGCGCCTGCATAGGGCAAAGGCCTATAACCTCTGTACCGATTACAGGAACTCCGTATCTTGCCGCTTCGTTTCTTACAAGCTCTGTAACTCTGTGAAGCGGAGTTACTGTGAAGTCTGTCATATTGATTGAAACCTGAGCGATATTTCTGTCCTCAAGCATAACTCCCATAGCCTTTACGCATTTTAATCCGCCGGAGGATTCTCTGATTATCTTGCCTATCTTTGAAGCGATTTCAAGATTATCAGTTCCAAGGTTTATGTTATATGCAATTAGCGGAGGTCTGCAGCCTACTGCTACAACGCCGCCTGTAGGGTGTATTCTCTGTCCGCCGAAATCAGGAATCCAGTCAGGGTCCTGTACTTTTTCTGCCATTCCCTCAAACTGTCCTTTTCTTATCTTTGCAAGGTTTGTTCTGTGAGGAGCAGTTGCTGATTTTTCATAAAGGAATACCGGAAGATCTGCCTCCTTAGCAATTCTTGCGCCTACTCTCTTTGATAATTCAACACATTCCTCAACTGTTGACTCTTTGATAGGAACAAACGGCATTACGTCAACGCAGCCCATTCTAGGATGTTCGCCCTCATGCTTTGTCAGGTCGATAAGCTCCACTGCTTTTTTTGCAAGCTTAACACTTGCTTCTTCGCAGGCTTCAAGGCTTCCCATATAAGTTATAACTGTTCTGTTGTGGCTTGGATCTGATGAGTAGTCAAGAAGTGTGCAGCCCGGTGTGCTTCTTATCTGGTCAACGCAAGCCTCGATAACTTCTTTGTTTCTGCCCTCACTGATGTTTGGTATTGATTCGATTATTTTTGCCATTTTTCTCTCTCCTTATAAGCTTTCTAGTATTTCATCATATAACTTTCTTGCAATAGCTTCCGCATCATCATATATTTTCTTTCCCTCGGCTTCGAAATACGCAGCTTTCGCTTCATCTTTCACACCCGGAAGATTAATCTTAACATTGAGCCACGCGCCCTTGATGCCTGCCATCAGGTTTAATATTGCAACGCCCAGGTCGCTGGCCGCGTTTGGATTTGATTTGCCGACCATGCTCTGCGCTATCTTAAGTCCCTCGTAGCAGCACTGCATGGTATCAAACGGTACCTGTGTCGCAACAAGTGTGCCGTCTGCTATAGCCTGTTTTCTTGCAGCCTTCTGCTCATCTGTATCCTTTGGCATTTTAAACGCTGCGGAAACTAGATTGAAAGCCTCTGTGTCCTTATCCACTCCGTCAAAGAGCTTTGCATAAAGCTCCGGTCCCTTTGCCTTTGCTTCTTTGCAGACATCCTGATAATCGGCATATTTTTCTTTGCCTAGGGTCAGGTCTGCAACCATCATAAACAGTCCCGCTCCCTGCGCTCCCGCAAGAGCTGAAACAGAGCCGCCGCCCGGTGCCGGCACATCGCTTTTAAGAACATCTAAATATTCGTTTACCTTTAAATCCACTAATTTCATTACATCAATTCTCCATTCTTTATTGTAGCCACTGCCATATTTGAACCAAATCTGTAGCAGAGCATTTCCATATCGGGAGCCTCCCATATAACCATATCGGCTTTCTTGCCGACCTCAAGGGTTCCCACTTCCTGCTCACGGTTGATACCGCAGGCGGCATTTACGGTTACGGCAGTCAGAATTTCCTCAGGCATCATTCTGTATTTGAGATAGCCTAAATTCATTACAAACTGCAGATTGAGCGACGGGCATGAGCCCGGATTGAAATCCGATGCCATGGCAACAGGTATTCCAAGCTCTATCATTCTTCTTACAGGAGCAAAGGTTGCTCCAAGATAAAACGAGGTTGCAGGCAGGCACATAGCCACAGTACCGCCCTCCGCAAGAGATTTCATACCCTTTTCATCTATAACTATGAGGTGTTCTGCAGATTTTGCTTTCATTTCACCGGCAAGAACAGAGCCTCCGATAGCCTCTATCTCATCTGCGTGTATTTTAAGGTCAAAGCCCAGAGCCTTTGCAGCCTCCAAATATTTCTTTGACTGTTCATAATTGAACACTGAATCCTCAGTAAATATATCCGCAAATTCAGCCAGATTTTTTTCCTTGACAGCAGGCAGCATCTCCTCACAGCACAGGTCTATAAATTCATCTGCTCTGCCCTTGTATTCCTCAGGAATTGCGTGAGGTCCGAGGAATGTAGCCGCTATGTCCATAGGGTGATCCTCATTCAGCTTTTTGATTACCTCAAGCATCTTGATTTCGTTTTCGAGGTCAAGGCCGTAGCCGCTTTTGATTTCGCAGGTGGTAACGCCCATATACATCATTTCATCGAGGAAGCCCTCTGTCTTTTCATAAAGCTCCTCAAATGACGCGCTGCGTGTTTTTCTGACCGTATCCATAATTCCGCCGCCAGCTCTTAATATGTCAAGATAGCCTGCGCCCTTTAATTTAAGCGGAATTTCATTCTGTCTGTAGCCGCCAAACACCATATGAGTATGACCCTCTACAAGACCCGGTGTAACCAGCTTGCCTTCTGCATCAATAATAGTGTCCATATCCTCTTCATTTACAGGTATTTCACCGTCTGAGGCTATGGCCTTTATGATGCCGTCCTCTGCATAAACCGCAGCGTTGTCAAGCTTCAGGTTTTCGCCCTGCTTCTCTCCGCAGTGAGGAAAGCTTCCCACCGGAGTCTGCAGTCTGCCGATATTTTTGACCAGAAGTTTACTCATCTATATATTCTCCTACTTCACAAATTTATCTATCATATCGTCAACTAATTTATCATCGGCAACATACGGGATAGTAATATGACCCTTGCCGGCATAGTTTGCATTGTACTCAACTGATGTTGAAACCGCATTTTCGTTTCTTGCCCAGCTTCTTCTTGCAACGCCGCCCATTACGTCCCACATCATTGCGGATTTAATAATATTGTCTGTTCTCTCTGAACCGTCAAGCAGCAGTCCGAAACCGCCGTTGATAGCCTTGCCTATGCCTACGCCGCCGCCGTTGTGGAGCGCGCAGAGTGACATGCCTCTTGCGGCATTGCCCGCAAAGCACTGAACAGCCATATCTGCCATTACATTTGAGCCGTCCTTGATGTTTGATGTTTCTCTGAACGGTGAGTCTGTACCCGATACGTCGTGGTGATCTCTTCCCATCATTACAGGGCCTATCTTGCCCTCTCTTACCAGCTTGTTGAATGCAAGAGCTATATTGGTTCTGCCCTCAGCGTCCTGATAAAGTATTCTTGCCTGTGTTCCTACTACCAGCTTGTTTTCCTTGGCGTCTCTGATCCATACCCAGTTATCTCTGTCCTGAGCTCTTCTGTCAGGATCTATGCAGTCCATTGCAGCCTTGTCTGTAGCGTCAAGATCCTCAGGCTTTCCTGACAGGCATACCCATCTGAAAGGTCCGTAGCCGTAGTCAAACAGTACAGGTCCCATAATATCCTCTACATATGACGGCCAGATAAATCCGTCCTTGTCGTCGTAGCCGTTCTTTGAGATTTCTTTGATGCCTGCATCATACATAGCCTTCATAAAGGAGTTGCCGTAGTCAAAGAAATATGTGCCGCGCTCTGTCAGGGCTCTGATTGCCTTGTAATGTCTGTGGAGAGTTTCGTCTACCCTGCGGCAGAATTCGTCTCTGTCCTCGTGAAGAAGCGCTGTTCTCTGTTCAAATGTAAGTCCTGCAGGGCAGTAGCCTCCGTTATATACATTGTGGCATGAAGTCTGGTCTGAAAGAAGCTCTATTTTGAAGTTCTTTGCAACAGCAGCTTCAAGCAGGTCAACGATATTGCCGTGATATGCTATTGATATTGACTCTTTTGCAGCGCGTTTTTCGTCTGCCAGTTTAAAAATCTCATCGAGATCGTCCATTATAACGTCTACCCAGCCCTGATCGTGTCTTGTCTGTATTCTTGAAAGGTCAACCTCTGCGAATATACCTACTGCGTTTGCAATGTTTGCTGCCTTAGGCTGCGCTCCGCTCATGCCGCCAAGACCTGAGGATACAAATGTGTAGCCTGCAAGATCTCCGTTGTCGGGAACGCCCAGCTCTTTTCTGCCTGCGTTTAATATTGTGTTGAATGTACCGTGAACGATACCCTGCGGTCCTATATACATCCAGCCGCCTGCTGTCATCTGACCATAGTTTGCAACACCCATTTCCTCTGCGATTTCCCAGTCCTCAAGGTTGTCATACATTCCGACCATAATTGAGTTGGTTATGATTACTCTCGGAGCCTCAGGCTTTGACGGGAACAGTCCCAGAGGGTGTCCTGATTCAACTACCAGAGTCTGATCCTCTGTCAGCTCCTCAAGGTATTTTTTGATAAGTCTGTACTGAAGCCAGTTCTGGCATACCTGTCCTGTTTCGCCGTATGTAACAAGCTCATAAGGATAAAGCGCAACCTCAAAGTCCAGGTTGTTGTCTATCATAACCTGAAATGCCTTGCCTGCAAGGCACTTGCCCTTGTATTCCTCTACAGGCTTTCCGTAAATTCTGCCCTCAGGTCTGTATCTGTAGGCATAAATTCTGCCTCTTGTTGTAAGCTCCTCCATAAACTCCGGTGCCAGTGTTTCGTGAAGCTCTTCGGGAACGTATCTTAAAGCATTTTTTAATGCTATTTTTGTCTGTGCCTTGGTAAGTCTGAAGCCTCTGTCAGGGGCTCTTCTCTTGCTGTCATCAAACTCCGGATATTCGGGAAGTTCATTGCCCAGCTTGATAGTCATAGCCTTGCCTATAGTTTTGTTATCTAACATTTTTTCCTCCTTTATTTTAAAGTTACAACTTTCTCAACTGCTTCGAGAATTGAGAAGTCCTTAACCATTTCATCGAATTTTTTGAGCTCGTCGTGCATCAGTATGTCGTCATCTACAGGCTCTGATACTGTTCTGATGTAATCGTATGCAGCCTTTGTTGCAGGCGCAAGATTTGATATGTCAGACTCTCCGATTTCCTGTCTGAGCCATATACCCTGAGCTGCTGCCGCAAGCTCTATGCCTATTACTTTCTGCGCATTGTCAAGCACCATTGCAGCTGTTCTTGCCGAGGTTGTACCCATTGAAACGTGGTCCTCCTGGTTGCCTGATGACGGGATTGAGTCAACGCACGCAGGGTGAGCGTAGATTTTGTTTTCGGATACCATTGACGCCGCCGCATACTGGGCTATCATAAAGCCTGAGCATACTCCTCCGTATTTTGTGAGGAATGCAGGAAGTCCCTCTGAAAGCTGAGGGTTAATAAGACGCTCTGCTCTTCTTTCGGATACGTCTGCAAATTCCGATATTGCCATTTTGAGAAAATCAAAGGCAAGCGCCATCGGCTGTCCGTGGAAGTTGCCGCCTGAGATAACCTCATCCTCGTCAGGAAATACGATAGGGTTGTCTGTTACTGCATTAAGCTCTCTTGATACAGCCTCATACACATACTGTATGGCATCTCTTGAAGCGCCATGAATCTGAGGTATGCATCTTAATGAATAAGGGTCCTGTACCTTTGACGGCTGCACCTCAAATGCATTTTTGGAGCCTTCAAGAAGTGTCCTGAGGTTTTCGGCAGCGTCTTTCTGACCCTGATGACCTCTCAGGTCATGTACCTTGTGGTCATACGCCTTGGTAATGCCGTGAAGAGCCTCTGCCGTCATCGCTGTTGCAATGTCTGCTGTTTTCATCAGATGCATTGCGTCCCAGAGCACATTGACTCCGACAGCTGTCATCATCTGTGTACCGTTGTTAAGAGCAAGTCCCTCCTTTGCCGCAAGCACAACAGGAATAATTCCCTCTTTTGCCATTGCCTCTGCCGCCGGAACTATCTGACCCTTGTATTCAACCTCGCCAAGTCCTATAAGAGCAAGCGCTATGTGGGACAGCGGCGCAAGGTCGCCCGATGCTCCAAGGGAGCCCTTTTCGGGGATAACAGGGTGTATTCCTGCATTGAGCATATCTATCATTGTCTGAATTGTTTCAAGTCTGATGCCTGAGTTGCCTCTTGAAAGAGCATTGCATCTGAGCAACATTGCAGCTCTTACATATTTTGTTTCGTAAGGCTCTCCCATAGCGCATGTATGGGATATTATGAGGTTCTTCTGAAGCTGCTCCGCTTCCTCTCTTGAAATAACTACGTTTGCGAATTTACCGAAGCCTGTTGTCAGTCCGTATATAACTGCGCCCTCTTCAAGTTTTTTCTCTATATAGTTTCTGGCCTTTATAACTGCCTCTTTTGCTTCCGGAGCGATTTCGACTTTCTCGTATCCGCGGCAGACGCGGATTACTTCTTCTACGGTAAGGTCTCGTCCGTTAATAATTACTGCCATTTTGTCCTCTCCATTTCTTTATTTTTATTCATAAACGAGTATAATTATTCGTCAGAATTTTTTGTAAACATGTCTTTTTTATTATATCCTATAACGCCTGTAATTGCTATAGTTTTTAACAAAAAAACAGCCCGCTTCTCCGCATCTGCAAGGCTTGAGCAAACTTGGACATTCCGGGCAGCAAATCAGACAATTTGCCTTATGTTTAATTTTATCGCTCTATCGCTTTATTTCATTATCGCTTTAATATGAATATTTATTAAAAAGCTCCGCGTTATGCAGAGCTTTATCTTTCATATTCGGTATTTGTTTGCTGCTTCCCTACAGCTCCACCAGAACTGCAAACAGCGACAGCGTTACTATTGATATTACGGTTGTAAGCAGCACGCCTTTGGTTGAAAAGCCCACATCTCCGTCATACTGCTCCGAATAGATGGTTGTGCAGGCCGCAACCGGCATTGCCATTTCCAGAATTATAATCTTGGCAAACAGGGACAGCTCTCCGAATATGAGGGTCATTGCCGCAAAGAATATCGCAGGCATCGCCAGAAGCTTGAGAGCCGAAAGCGCATACAGCCTCACATCGCCTATCATCTCTTTAAAATGTATTTTGCCAAGCTGGAAGCCCACAACAAACATGGCCAGCGGAGTTGTCGCAGAGCCTATTTTGTCAAGAGGCATATATATAACGTCAGGCAGCTGCACACCCAGCACAAACAGGCCTATGCCGATTACTATTGAAGCAAAGCCCGGCGTGAGAAAATGCTTTATGCTCAGACCTATATGTCTGCCTGTTGATTTTTCTATGAGTATGAGACCTGCCGTAAATATGAACATGTCACCTATTGCGTCAAGCAGCGCCGCATAGAATGTACCCTCCTGTCCGTAAAGTACGGTGCATACGGGTATTCCCATAAAACCGGTGTTTCCGAACATAAGCATAAACGTAATCAGATATGCTTTGGATTTATCTATTTTCATGGCTTTGCAGGTGCCCTTTGCAAAGGCGTAGGCTATTATCATGGCGCAGACCATAGCCGCCGCTATGTAGCCCATATTGATAACCAGCTCCACCGAAAATGCCATCTGAAGCGAGCATACTATAAGGCAGGGCCACGTCAGGTTTACAACCAGAGACGACACGCCCTTGCACTGATGCTCGTCAATTATATTTTTCTTTGACAGGATATATCCCGGTATTATCATCAGAAACAGTTTAACAAGTGATAATATTATTTCTGTAGTTGCCATCTCAATCCTCCTTGCGCTCTGTAATTTCAGTCCGCCTCATATATATCTGTTTTATTCCCTTGTATATAACGCATATTATGTATCCGAGTCCCGCATACCCCAGATACGGATACACAGTCCCTATAAGGTCTGTAAAAGGCAGAAGCCCCAGCGCAAATGCAAGCGCTGCAATGCAGCCTGCAAATATATAGCTTCTACGGCTTCCCTGCCTTGTGAATTTCTGTCCCACCGTCCACAGCATGGCGCTGCATGTTGAAAATATTCCGCAGATGAGAATTACCGAGAATACCAGTCCCAGTACTGCTGATATTTTCTCTGCCAGATAAAGGCTCGGAATACTCAGTCCGCATATCCGGGCAGCTTCCGTAAGCATTGCCGTATTCATCAGAAGTATTGCAAGTATCAGCGCAGTGCTTCCAAATATCGCTCCCAGAAGCGCCTCTCTGACATTTCCTGCTTCTCCTCCGAGAGCCGTATAAAACACCGAGCCGTCTGCAAGGTTGTAGGACAGATACAAAATCCCTGCAAGCCACCATATGCCCACAGGCTGATGCCTGCTGAGTTCTGATGCAGCTTCTCCTGCCGCAGATGCCGCATCGAAATCCTTTATAACCGTAACAATGCCTACAATCAGAGTAAAGCATATTATGACAGGCCCTATGACCGAAACAATTCTGACAAACCGCTGAAAGCCCGCCACATACGCAGCAAAGGCAGCTACAGCCACAAGCAATGCCCCTATATAATGGTTAAGCCCGTAATACTCGTTTAATGTGGCTCCCGCGCCTGAAATCAGAACAACCATACCGCCGAACATGCTGACCGGTATAAACCATTCGTAAAAGGCGCCCAGATATCTGCCGCAGAAAAACCTCGCCGGTGAGAAGCCATCTTCGTCTTTGTGCCTGAAGCCTGCTGTAAGCAGCATACCGCCCACCACCACAAACCCTGCAAGGTCTATGGCAATAAGCGCAAAGCTTTTGTATCCGTAGCTTGTAAAGAACTGAAATATCTCCTGTCCTGTTGCAAATCCGGAGCCCATAACCCACGATACATAGGCTCCCATAATCCGTATGACTGTTTTTTTGCTGCAGCGTTCTTTCATATATGCTCCTCCACAAGACCATATTTTATCACACTGCCGGCCACGTTACAATTTACTTATGCTTTTTTTCATATTTGTGACATCTCTTCACAACCTCTTTTGAGGTCCAGCTGCTGTCGCTATCCTCACCCCTGCACTCGCCTGATATAATTGCCTCATAGGTTTCGATTTTGCAGTCAAGTCTGTTGAGACATTCCTGAAGCTGCTTCATTTTTTCAAGTTGGGCTTCTCTTTCTCTTAGAAGCAGCTGTTTTCTGTCCGGTATTGTGTCGTCTCCCGCCGCGCACATTTTCATATATTCTGCAATAGTGCCTACAGGTATGCCTGCCCTTCTCATACATCTTATGAATTCGATTTTTTCAAGGTCATCTTCACCGTAGTTTCTCCTGCCGTTTTCGTCTCTTTGGACATAATCCAGCAGACCTTCTTTTTCGTAATATCTGAGAGTGTCTATGGACATCCCCGTAATTTTACTTACTTCTTTTATCTTCATATTATCATCTACCGAATATATGATATATGCTGGAGTCCACTCCATGTCAATACCTTTTTTAAAAAAATACCGCACTTTTTGCGGTGCGGCATTTTTGCTTTCTATTTATCTTCTTTTATATCCAGTTTGATGTGAACGTCTTTGAGCTGTCTGTCGTCTACTACTGACGGTGCGCCCATCATTACATCCTGTGCGTTTTTGTTCATAGGGAACGGAATGATTTCTCTGATTGACTCCTCGCCTGCAATCAGCATTACCATTCTGTCAACTCCCGGCGCGATACCGGCATGAGGCGGCGCTCCGTAGCAGAATGCATTGTACATAGCAGGGAATTTCGCTTTAACGTCATCTTCGCCAAGACCTACAAGTTCAAATGCTTTAATCATTATTTCAGGGTCGTGGTTTCTGACAGCTCCGCTTGAAAGCTCAACTCCGTTGCATACAAGGTCGTACTGGTATGCCATAATTTCAAGTTCCTTGCCTATATTGCCCTCTGCTTCCTCAAGAGCCTTGAGTCCGCCCTGAGGCATTGAGAACGGATTGTGGCAGAATTCAAGTTCGCCGCTTTCTTCTCCGATTTCATACATAGGGAAATCAACAATCCAGCAGAATTCATATTTTTCCTTGTTCATATGACCCTCTACTGTGTTGCCTATCATTTTTCTGAGCACGCCTGCTGTTTTCTGAGCGGCAAGCTTCTTAGGAGCCGCTGCGATACCTACAAAGCAGCCCGGCTTTAAGTCCAGTGCCGTTTTGAGTTCATCAGCGCAGTCTGCAAAGAATTTGGCAACTCCGCCTGTAAGACTTCCTGACTCGTCAACCTTGAACCAGAACGGTTTGTTTGCAGTCTGAACCTCTACGTCTGCGCAGAGCTTGTCTATGAATTTTCTTGTTTCCTTGAAGTCCTCAACCACTACAGCCTTGACAAATCCCTTGAACGGTTCAAAGTCTGTTTTGTTTGCGATTTCAGTGATGTCTGAAAGCTCAAGGTCTATTCTCAGGTCAGGCTTGTCCGAGCCGTATTTCTCCATTGCATCGTTAAACGCTATTCTCTTGAACGGCGGTTTTGAAGCTTCCTTGTAAAGTCCGTATTCTGCAAAGATAGGAGGCAGCACGTCTTCGAGTACTGCAAATACGTCGTCCTGACTTGCAAATGACATTTCCATATCAAGCTGATAGAATTCTCCCGGTGATCTGTCCGCTCTTGCATCCTCATCTCTGAAACAAGGTGCTATCTGGAAATACTTATCGAAGCCCGATGTCATAAGCAGCTGCTTGAACTGCTGAGGCGCCTGCGGCAGCGCATAGAATTTACCCGGGTGGTTGCGGGCAGGCACAAGGTAGTCTCTGGCGCCCTCAGGTGATGAGCTTGTAAGTATAGGTGTCGTTATTTCTAAAAATCCCTTAGCTGTCATAGCTGCTCTCAGAGCTGATACAACCTGGCATCTTAATATTATCTTGTTCTTAACCGCAGGGTTTCTGAGATCAAGATATCTGTGTTTAAGTCTTACGTTTTCGTCAGCCTCCTTGCTGCGGTTGATTTCAAACGGCAGCTCGTTGTAAATGCACTTGCCCAACACTTCGATTTTTTCGGGAACGACTTCGATTTCTCCTGTAGGAAGCTTTGAGTTCTTGCTTGAACGCTCTCTTACCACGCCCTCTACGGATATAACGGATTCGTTGTTTAAAGGCTTGACAATATTCATCATATCTTCAGTTTCGATTACGACCTGTGTGGTGCCGTAAAAGTCACGAAGCACTATGAATGCAAAGTTCTTGCCTACTTCTCTGACGTTTTCCATCCAGCCTACCAGCTTGACATTTTCGCCGGCGTTGGCTATTCTTAATTCATTACAATTATGAGTTCTTGACTGAAACATAGTTTCTTCCTTCCTGTATATAAATTTATTCTTGACAATTCAATTCTTTAATTATATCTTTTTGCGGAAGTTTTTGCAAGATAAAGAAGTCCGGCGCTGTACGCCCGTGTGCGGTATACCTTCTGCACAATTTTTCTATTCTTCTCCAAAACTATGCGAATATTTCTAGTCGGAGATTTTATTATAGACTATCTCTCCGTTAAACACAGTCATATCTGTTCCTGCAGACGGAAGCTCATCTTCGTTTTCAAATATATTCATATTGAATACATTTATATCTGCAAGCTTGCCTTCCTCAAGAGTTCCCAGCTTATCCTCCATATGCATCATATAGGCCGGTCCTATGGTCGAATTCTGTATTGCCTCTGCCATACTGAATTTCTCACGCGGATTCCACCCCTCTTCGGGTAAATTATTTTCCATACGCCTCTTTACTGCGCTGTACAGAGTATCAGCCGGATTCATATCCACTATCGGATAGTCTGTTCCGAAAGCTACAACAGCTCCGTTTTCCGCCAGTGACCTTCCCGGCCATGCCAGCTCTGCTCTTTTTGCTCCAATCATCGCAAATATAGGATGTTCTTCCAATGAGCCCATAAGCATATGCGTCGGTTGTATGCTGGCAACTGTATTCGTCTCGGCAAATCTTTTAATATCATCGCAATTAAGAACTTCTATATGCTCTATAGTGTTTCTGACATCCTTTGCGCCCAGTTCCTTTCGCGCCTTATCATAGGCGTCAAGCGCCATTCTTACTGCGCCGTCACCGCATGCGTGCAATCTTATTGCAATATCATTTTTATAGCATTCTTTGCTCTTCTCATCCAGCCATTCTTTTTTCATCAGCGGCTCTGAGCGAAAGCCCTGCATATCACTGTACGGTTCTACCATATAGCCCGTATGTCCCAGCGGTGTCCCGTCGACAAATCCTTTCAGTCCTATGAACTTCAGCTTATCTGAAACATAATTATTCCTTAAATTCACCGCTTCTTTCATTTCCATCTCAATATGGGGGGCGAAGAAAACTCTCAGCTTCAAATCACCTTTTTCCTCAAGGCGCCTGCAGGCTTCGTTTTTCATTATCCGCAGAACCTGTACAGCTCCCACTGACGTTACCCCTTTAGAATGCGCTTTTTTAATAAAGCCTTTAATCAGCTCCTCTTCTTTTTCAGGTGATACTACAAGCGCCTTTTTTGTAACAAGCTCCATTGCAGACTGCTCCAGCAGGAAGCCTGTCGGCTCCCCGTTTTCATCGCGCACTATAGTACCTCCATCGGGATCCTGCGTATCCTTGTCGATACCACAGATTTCCAGGGCTTTGCTGTTTACCCAGATGCCATGCAGCTCATCATTAAATGCCACAACGGGTCTGTCCGGAAAATATTTATCAAGAGATGCTTTGGACGGCAGCTTTTCATCAGGCCATTTAAACTGGCACCACCTGAAACCGATTACCCATTCGTCGTCACGATTCTTATAAAAATCATACAGACATTCTGCAGCTTCCTCCTCTGTATCCGTATCAAATATATCAACAGTCGCGTTATGAAGCGAGCCAAGAAACAAATGCACGTGGCTGTCTATAATTCCTGCGGTTATTGTCCTGTCTCCGCAGTCATAAACCTCATATCTGTTTTTATCGCTGTAGCAGCTGCTTTCACCCTTGACGATTTTTTTAATCCTGTCATCCTCAATCTCTATATATCCCGCAAACGGCAAATCACCGATACTGTCATAAATGCACGTACTTTTTACTACCAAATTCATAGCCCCATTTCCTTCCTGTCATTGTTGTTATTGTATATATACTTAAGATGCTACCGTAGCCTGCATCTTCTATATTTTTTAAACATTATACTTTTTCTGCCTTTTTGCGTAAATTTCTTTATTGCTATTCGTTTTAATATTCAAAAAATAATATTGCTTTTTTTGCTCTTTACTTTTATAATGTATCTGCTGACAGCAACTAAATTCTACATTCAACAAGTGAGGTATCCAATGCTTAAAAAAATAACATACGAAGAAGACCTTCCTGTAAAAGCCGAAATACTCTCGATTTCAGATTACCCGCTGCATCTCCATCCGGACATACAGCTGATTTATGTTCTGGACGGCTGTATTGATCTTCGTCTCACCTTCAAAACCTATCGACTCAAAAAAAACGATTTTCACTACATACACAGTGAAGATATACATTCATTAAGTTCGCCCGACGGAAACAATCTTTTACTAATCCTAAGCATCAGACCTGATTACATAGAAAATTTCTATCCAAATATAAGAACAACGGTAGTCACTATGCATACAGACAAGACTCTGCTGCTGTATGATAACCAGCAGGCGTATCTCAAATACTGTATTTTTATAATACTGGAAGAATTGATTAAACGCGGAGAAGGCTTTAAAGCGCGTGTCAAGAAAACACTCAGAACTTTATTTGGAATAATATACCGTGAATTCCGCGGCTTTACCATTGATAAGGAGACCAAGGCTTTCGTATTCAAGCGTCTGCAGGATCTCAAGCAGACAGAAAGGCTCGGTATGATAATAGATGATATATATAAGAACTATGTTGAGCCGTCTACACTGGAGGAAATAGCTTCCCAGCAAAAACTCAATCCATATTATCTGTCTCATCTGTTTTCCCAAACAATTGGAATAAATTATCGTGATTTTATAAATATGGTCCGTGCAGAAACATCGGAATATGAACTTCTGACATCTGATTTTTCAATTTCGCATATTGCACTCAGCGCAGGTTTTTCCAATTCAGCATACTATGAAAAGCATTTTCAGTTCTGGTTTGGTATGCCTCCGCACGATTACAGACAAAAATACTCCAATCATACACTTTTAACAGTAAAGCCTGCAGTCACCTGTCATAATTTATCTGATTATACAGTTCTTGCAGAAGATCTGCTTTATAAACTGGGGACTGAATTTTCCAATATCCATATTGGATCTTCAAGCCAGACTGTGAATATTGATAAAGCTGATTTTGATGATTCTCTGAAGCTTCGCATTAACCTTATTTTCAGGAATACCGACCTGCTTCCCGATGAAGGAGCTGACATTGAGCTTCTTGAAAAGCTGTTATTGCCGGAGGCTTCAAAATATCATTTTAATTCCATAAAATCCCGGATTGAAATTTTTCCAGGCATCTTACCTGCAACTGCTGATGATGATATGTACATTTGTGTAAAAAATATACTGGATTCTCTTATCACAAGGCATTCCTGCGATTTTACCATAGGAATCGATTTTAGTTCAGAATCTGAACATAACGCCGTTTTTACAAATGATATTATACGAACGCCGCTGTATTATCTACTGTCTTTTATTTCACAGGACTATGATGAAATCTGTATAGGTGACTGCTATATTATCCTAAAAGCATCAGACGGTTGCCATATCCTCTGCTGGAATCTCAGTTCTGAGCACGAGGTTGAAATTACTCTGAAATCTAAAATTTTTGCAGGGAGTCTTATTACTAATGCAGGGATGTCCATTGAAAACTTTCCTTCATATACCGCTGCTGTAAGAGATGCAATAGCTGCATCTGAAAAAAAGGAACTGCCACAGGCCGGTCATCATATACTGAACAATATTCTTTTCACGGAAAATCGCAGTTTTTACGCTAAAGATTCCGTTGAATTTACAATTCAGCTGGATAAAAAAAGTATTTCTTTTATTGATTTTTTTGCTATTTCTCATTAGATTTTTTCTTAAACCGCAAAAATATTCTCCTTTCAAAATTGCTAATGCGCAATTTGAACAATTATAATAGCAAGAATAGTATGTAATTTTCTGAAAATATCCTGTAAGCTAATGTCGTCTTTAAGGCTGATGCCGCAGGCCGCGGGGAGCTCCGTTAGCTAACGCTAAAGCGCGACATATCGGCAAAGCTTTTGATATCGTTACATATTTTAAAAAGGAGGATTTAAAATTGAGCAATAAATCTGAAACTAATACAGCAACCAGCTCTTCTGCTATGCACAAAACGAAATTTTCACTTGCAGGAATTGTATTTCTTATCTTCTGTATGTGCGCTGCCGGAGCTTTTGGTGTCGAGGATATGATTCCGAGTGTCGGTCCCGGATTAACAATATTTCTTCTCATTATAATTCCTGTCCTCTGGGCAGCCCCTATGGGCATTTATACTGCCGAGCTTGGCGCGCTGGCTCCTGTAGATGCAGGACCATATGAGTGGATGAAAATGGCTTATGGAGAATTATGGGGATTTTGTATGAACTGGTGGCTTATGCTGGCTATATACCTGGGTCAGGCAGCCTACGTAGTTATTGCAGTAGGCTATATAGGCAAGGTTATAGCATTAACACCTCTTATGGCAACTATAATCAAAGTGGCTATCGTAGTTATTCTTACAATCGTAAATCTTATCGGGCTGAAGGAAGTAAGTGTTCTCAGCACTATTTTCTCTGTAATAATAATCATAATGTTTGGACTTGTAACCATAGTAGGCTTTGCCAACTGGAACTACAATCCTGTTGAGCCGTTCATTCCTGAGGGCTCTGATATCGTAACCAGTCTTGGCACAGGACTTGCCATAGGCATATGGCTTTACTGCGGTTATATACAGATTTCAAATTTAGGCGGAGAAATATCAAATCCTGAAATCGTACCAAAGGGAATGAAGGTCTCCATTATTATAATAGCCCTGAATTTCCTTCTCCCTACAATTGCCGGACTGGCATCTTTGGGAAATTACCAGAGTTGGGGAACCGGAATTGAGGAAGGTGTACTCAATTATTCATCGGTTCTTACACAGTTTACAGGACCTGCACTGGGCGTTGCATTTATGATAATGGCCGTTATTTCTTCCTGCTCGACGACAAACTCGGTTATTGCCAGCGGCTCCAGACTGTTTATGGTTCTTGCTGAGGATAATCTTTGTCCGGGATTTCTTTCAAAGCTTACAAAGAAGAGCAAAATGCCTTTCTGGCCTATAATCATATTAGCAATCGTAACAATTATATTTGTTAATTTTGATTTTTCAATAATAGTAAATATAATATCACCTGTACTCTTTATTCTTTATGTGGGTCTGGCGTTTGCATTCCTCAAGATAAGAAAGAAATATCCGGTTGAAGAAAGAACTGTGTGGTATGCTAAAGGCGGGAAAGCTCTGAAAGCTTATGTGCTCGGGGGTATGTTTTTAATAGGTTTTATCGGTATGATGGTAAACGGACTTGAATTCTTCACAATGAGCTTTCTCATAACAATTTCGGGGCTTGTATTCTATATAATCTTTAAGCGCCTTTACGGCGGATTATCCGTCAAGGACCCTGAAAAGCATCCTCTCAACCCTAAAACAAAGCTGGCTCAGGGTGATATCTGGAGGATAGGAATATTCTTTATGATTTTCGGAGTCCTTATGTTTGTAGGCTCTTTCGTCATAGGATGGTACGAAGGCTCCTGGGGCCCTGATTATTACCTTGAAGTATACGGCAAAGGTCTTCTGAGCAGCTTTACCGGTATGATATCAACCTGCAGGTGGTGCGGCTTAGGCGGAACAGTCCTCGGTATTATACTGTTTATCGTCGGTGTCAAAACTGACAGGATAAACGATGCAAATTAATCACTTTTACAATGACTGTATAACTTCTAACGCAAATAAACAGATAAGAACAACTCTTATCTGTTTATTTTTTTCCGGTCTATTTGTTTCTGTATACCCATATATTCAGCACGCTTTCGGCAATATCCTCATAGCTCCATTTGTGGCGTGACCTCTTTTTGCTGTTAGGGTCGTTTACCTTAAATTTACCGTTTTCGTATTCTGTAAGGACTATGAAATGACCCGTCTTGGTGAATTTGCCCGGCCCCATACTGCATATCACGGGGTTTTCGGCCTCAAGATTGGCTATAATGCGGTCCTCATCAAGAGGTATCTGCACTGCATCAAGCCCCAGATTTGATGCGCCGTTTCCCATAAGCTCCCATGATGTCCCCGTACCGTTTACATAATAGCCGCTGCTCTGACTGTACTGAGCCATCTGATACGGGTTCATACTTGTATCTCCTGTAAGATATATGTACACCATTGAAAGACAGGTCGGACCGCAGCCGGTAATTCCGATAATGCCGTCACCGTACTCTCTGTATCCCCATCTCTGATCCCACTGCAGGAGTCTCGGCACGCCGCCCCCTCTGACTTCTTTATCCAGACTGATTTCCGGAGCAAGATCCTTTTTTTTAGGATATTCCAGAACGAATTTCTTTGTTTCCTTGTTTGATGCAAGCAGCTGTATCATCTCGTCCGGATATTCCGACATATATATGTTATGTCTGTCCGCATAGTTTTGCACAATCTGCTCTGCGGATTTACCCGCGTCAATCCCCCTGACACATACAATCACAGCCGCTGCAAGCACCATAAGAAGTATGACCTTCGTGCACCCGCTTCGTTTTTTTCTGACCGTTTTTCTCTTTTTCCTCATTATCTCCTGCTCCGTAATTCCCTATATCACATTAAATTCCACCGTTGCCTTGAATAAATCTCCGTCTATGGCAAGTTTCAGTTCTCCGCCCTGAAGCGCTGCCAGATTGCCTGCTATCGAAAGTCCCAGACCGCTGCCCTCAGTATTTCTTGATTCATCACCCCTTACGAATCTTTCCATCAGTTCATCTGCCGATATATTAAGCTCGTACTTTGAAATGTTTTTAAATGACATCACAGCTTTGCTTCCCGCTCTGTAAACATCAAGGTATACTCTTGTTCCGCTTTGCGCATATTTGCATATGTTACCCAGCAGGTTGTCGATTATTCTCCACAAATGTCTGCCGTCAGCCATAATATGCATATCCTCATCTGCAATATTTACAACAGGTTTAAGCCCTGCCTCAAGCAGCTTATCCTCGTATTCACCGAGAGCCTGATTGAGTATCATGCCAAGACTGCACTCCCGCAGTTCCACAGGCAGATTGCCTGTGCTTGCCTTGGAAGCCTCCACTATGTCCTCAGTCAGCTTCTTGAGTCTTGCCGCCTGCTTGTCAAGGACTCCGATGTATTCCTCCGCCCTCTCGTTATCCAGCTTTTCCTGCTTGAGAAGCTCCGTATAATTTATTATCGAGGTAAGCGGAGTTTTGATGTCGTGCGACACATTGGTTATAAGCTCGGTTTTCATTCTTTCACTCTTGAGCTGCTTTTCGACCGCAAGGGAAATGCTCTTATTGATGCTGTTCAGGTTCTCACCGTGCTTCTTAAAGTCTAAGAACATTTTGTCCGTATCAATCTTGTAGTCTGTATTTCCCTCTGCTATAGCCTCTCCTCCGGCGCGAAGCCTGTTAAGGTTGAGAGCCGCGTAGCATACGCCTGCAAGGACAATAATTCCCTCTACGATGAAGAAGAACACCACCCCGCCGTCATAGCTGTTAAACATTATTATTACAAGGTCTACAAACAGTATCACTGCCGTTATCAGCATTGTACGCCACATATACGGAATCTTTAATATTATTTTTCTGCAAAGAATAAGCAATCTGCCTATCAGTGTGCCTCTGCAGAAACAGTGAAGCTTGAACTGCACAGCCATACTCATTGCATAAATCATAAATATCGCAAAACCTGCCATGGCTATAACTGCTGCAAGGGTTATACCGAAAATTGCACTGAAATCTCTGTATTCATACACTGCCTGAAGTGACATAAAACACAGATATACAAGAGCTGTCTCAGCAAAACCTGCTGCCACAGTGTATACATCACCCGGAATTTTATCTGTAAAGCGTTTTCTGATCTCATCGGTGCCTTCTCTCCTGCCTGCTCCGGCAACAAGAAATGCAAACACAAATATCGCAAGTATAAATGATATGATTGCATAAAATATAGCCGCTGTCTTCTGCCTATATATATTATAAGCTAAAATCTCCAGACTTTTTGCCTTGCTGTCTCCTGCTGTATCAGTATTAATATATATATCTGCAGTTGCAGCGCCTCCTTCGTACCTGCAGGTATATGTATATTCCTGCCCCTTGTCATAGTTGGAGAAGATTGTTTTGCCTCGCTCATCTTTTATTCTGTAAAAAAAGCCTGAATCCTCCTGCGCTTTTGTGTCAGCCCTAAGACCGTCCCTGTCATATCTGGTTGCATCGTCATCATACCACAGAGCATTTGAATTCAGCAGATCCTCTGCCCTGTGACATGCTTCGGAAATTACAAGATTTTCAACAAAAGCCTCCTCTCCCGAGGAGTATGCGCCTGACGCCTCAAATACTACAACCGCAGTACCAAAGAACGCAGTTGCCGTCATAAGCACTGCAAACAGAAGCACCCCTGCCATTTTAACCCATGTGTTTTTTAATAGTTTTTTCATTTATCTGCCTACCCCCTGTATCTTGTAGCCCTGCCCCCAGACAACCTTGATATATCTGGGTTCTGCAGGATTGATCTCAAGCTTTTCTCTCAAATGCCTTATATGTACCGCCACTGTGTTCTCACTGCCAAGCAGAGTTTCCTTCCAGACCTTTTCGTATATCTCTCTCGGTGAAAACACCTTGCCCGGATTTTTCATAAGCAGCTTAAGTATTTCATACTCTGTCGGCGTCAGATTTATCTCCTCGCCGTCAGCAGTGACTGTTTTCTCGCTGTCATCAAGGCATAATCCTCCGATTTCTATTCTGCTGCTGCCGCTGACATTTGAACCAAGCCTCATATATCTTCGCAGATTGGATTTAACCCTTGCAACCACCTCGATAATATTAAACGGTTTGGTGATATAGTCATCTGCGCCTATATTAAGTCCCAGTATCTTATCAGCATCCTCGCTCTTAGCCGATATGAAAAGAACAGGCATATTGTAGCTTTCTCTTATCTTTGCCAGAGTGCTTATTCCGTCCATTTCGGGCATCATAATATCAAGCAGTACAAGATGAATATCATTTTGTCTGATTACATTCAGAGCCTCCATACCGTTATATGCTTCAAAGATTTCATACCCTTCTGCAGCAAGGCAGATTCTGAGAGCCGATACGATATCCTTCTCATCATCACAAATTAAAATATTGCTCATTTCCAACCTCCACTGATATTATGCATAAATTCTCTTTAAGAAAAAAGGGAGTAATTTATTAAGAATTTATTAAGAATATCATACCATCATTTGCTTCAAAAGAAAACACACCTTGCAAGAGTGATAATACGGCACCTGCATATAATCCTCTTTTATGTATCATTTTGCAATATAAAAAGCCCTCGACAATTGCTGCACCTGAGCTAAATTTAAAAAAAGACCCTACTGTAATACAAAAAAGTTATGCGTACTTTGTTCTTTGCATTAAAAGCTTTTTTAAGGTCTTGTCAAAAGAAAAAGCACCCTTTGTTTTTCACACAAATACTCAATCGCAATATTATTGAGTTAAGCTTCTTCATCATATATGTAATTCAATATTTAAAAAGCTATCGCTTCTATCCAGAAACAATAGCTATTATTTTTGGTACTGGCTATGTTTTTATACAATGCTTACCAATTACACCACAACCACCATAGCAGCATAGCCAGCAGATTATTACTATAGATAATTCTGTCATAATACCACCTCCTTTAATTTTCACAAATATGCATTTAAAAATATCATAGCATATTCCTGATAGGAGATTTTCTGATAAAATTTCTATAAATAAATAGGTGATGTCTGGAATCGAACCAGAACCTGCTGCAAACTTATTTATATAACATATACTAACATACATATTTCAAACTATCAACACATCTTTATTATGCATATTCAACCGTATATACCAAAGTTTTGCATCAACGGCAATAAATCTACAATTACAAAAATGCACCCAATTAAGATATGTCTGATATTTACAATTTATCCTCCATGCTACTTCCCGCATAAATAATACGCAATACGGTAACCATTTTCTTTATATCATCAGGTATGTACAGTACACGATAACTATCAATTGGCATAATATGTGTATTCCTGCTATGCCAAGGTTCCTCATCATATGTCACAAATCTATACGGCATATATTCCAAAGTATCAATACCTTCTTCCAAACGGTTCAGTTGATTTGTCGCATTTAAAGGTGATTGCAATTTAAATGCAATATACATAAATATATTCTGTAAATCTATGCAGGCATTTGCTGTAAGGTTTACCTCATACTTCATCAAGATAGTCCTTCCTTATATCAGAAAAAACATTAGCTGCACTTCTGACATTCCCATTAAGCATATCTCTGTAGCCCTTTTCGATTTCTTTATCAAGTTCTTCCTTTGTCAGTTTCTCCATATTCAAAGGAGCTTCATACGGTAGTCTAGCTTCAAATGGAATTCCTTTCTGTAATATTATCTGCCTGTAAAACATATTAATTGCCATTGAACTTGTAATTCCCAATGCATCAAGTATGCGCTCTGCCTGTTCTTTTGTTTCAGGGTCTATTCTCGCATATAAATTTGCTGTCTTCGCTGCCATAACATTACCTCCTTAAATTATTTTTATTATATCATCTATATTTAAATCCATCAAGCATTCGTGCATACAATGTACGGCTTATAGCCATACACACCAAGGTTTTGCAGTTGAGCAACAAATTCGCTCTGTCTTTTTGCAATTTCCGGTTTGCCCACCCTGCCGATTATCTACAGGCCTAAATGCTTCTTCAATGCTTCCTGAAGCACTGTGGAGAAATTCACATTGCTTTCTATAGCCATTTCATTGAGCCGAGTGGGAATTGTTAAAGCTTTCTTTACAGCCTTATTACTGAATTTCTTTCGATATTCCAAAGTATCGCACGAAACAAAATTCACAAACGACTCGTCATCTTCTGTGTCAATCTCTTTTCTCTGTGAAGGTGCCGGAATTACCTTGTGTTCTTTTTCGTATCCGTAAAGTGTAAGAGCAAGAACATCCTCCGCCATAATTAAAGCATCTGCCATATTGTCACCGCAGGTATAACAGCTTTCTAAATCCGGAAAAACCACAGAAAAACCGCCTTCCTCCTCAGATGTAAAAATTGCAGGATATGCATATTTATGTCAACAAACGTTTTCTGTTTTTTAACTTATAATTCTTTATTTTTGCATTTCAGGTGAAAACGCACTTCATTTATCAGGTTTTTTACACTCTTTCTCAAAAAACAAACAATCCACCAATATCAGTCTCATACCGGTGGATTATCGCCTTTTATTAAATTTCCCTGTTCAAGATATTTGCATACCTGAGAAATTACCCTACGATATCTGTTTCCTCCTGGTCTTTAATCGCTTACAACAGCACATACCAGCGCTTCATCGCCTTTACCGCTGCGGCGGCAAGCAGTATGTCTGCTGCTGCCAGTATGGCTGCCGCACCGTACATGTTCGTTCCCGGTATCACCAGTGTGACCGGAAGAAACAGGATAATTACAAGGATTGCAAGTCCTGTATATACGGGAGCAAGGGTTCTTTTTTTCCTTGTGCCCTGTCCTGCCATATATATCTGTATTATGTATATAAGGGCTGAAAACATTACCGCAAGGAGCAGGCCTTCTTCGAGCTGCTGCCACAGAGCGTTTTCCTGCCGTTTTATGATTGCAAAAAAGCTCATCAGCGGAAACAGCACTGCTGCTCCAAGTCCCACTTTAGTAAATGTAATGCACACATATGAAACCGGCAGACTCTGATAAAGATAAGCTTCGCTCTCAAACATATTCCGGCTGACAAGCTTTCTTACTGTTCTTATCCACATAAATGCTGTAATTATTATCATCAGGATTTCACAGTTATCCCCCGGCATATCGAAAATGTACTCCGCTATGAGCCATATAAGGAAGGCTGCAAGGGATATCAGTATTTCCCATATGCACATTCTGATATTAAGTTTCAGATATTCAATGTTTTTTCTGTTCATCATATCACCATATAGTGTTTTTCCAGCGCCCTGACTATATATCTGTAAAGCACTGCCGTTACAATTACCTGAAATACCGCCTCTGCAATTATGAGGAGTATTGAGCTTTCCAGAACTCCAAAGCCTATAAGGGCTGAGGCCGGTCTTACGGCATACAGCACCGCTGCTGCCCCTGCAATTATCATAAGTGCCTTGTATGGTCCTGTATGCTTTTTTTCAGGCAGACTGCTGTAGCATACAATGGCTGCGAATATAACGGTCATCTGCGCCACAATCCCTATAATCCACGAAATCAGCGTTATAGGAACAACATATACAAGTTCCATTTTTACGACCAGTACAAGCTGTGCTGTCAATTGGTCTATAATCTCAAATACCGTTACGGAGTTAAAGCTTATCCAGAAGTAGAATACTCCCCCTATAACCAGCATTGCGATTATTCCGGCAGACAGGATCGAGGCTGTATAAAGCTTGGATATTACAAGCTGCCGGACATCTACGGGAAGCGACATATAGAAATATCCCTGCCTGCCATATACGCTGTCATAAAACACTCTTTTACATGCTCTTACTTCAAATACTATACCTGCCGCCATCATTGCAAACAGGAGAGGCGCAAAGGCTCCTGCCGAAAAGCCGAGCCCTATTATAAGCACCGCCGCAATTATGAAGTCATCTCTGTTTTGTCTTATCCCAAGACGAATTGAATTATCAATACTGTTCATCATTTTTAACCTCCCCCTTGAAATTTATAAGGCACTGCTCCTCACCGTAATCATCTATGCCATATCCGCCGTCTGTTGCGCCGCCGCTAAGACCTCCGCTTGCGAGATGTTTCAGTTTCTCATCTACATAGCTCCATTCGTAAGCCGGACTGTTTTCTCCGCCCATACAGCGCCTGTCCTCGGCATATCTGCTTTTCATGCTGCATACAGCTCCCACGCCATCATCAAAGTCCATATAGTAAAGATCCTTGCTGGTTAAGAAAACCTTTCCGGCATTGTCGCCTGCAAGATACATATATGAAATATCGTTTGCGCCGCACAAGCCGCTTCTGATGCTGACTGCCAGTACATCACCGGAGATGCCTCTAAAGAAAGTGCCATATTCTCCTTTGTAGACAATCTCCCCATCTTCATTTATTACCGCCGCCTTGTATTCACCGATTGAATATTCATCGTCGGTATTTCTGCTGTCATAGAAGCGACACGGTTCATAGAGAAGCCATATGTAGCCGTCACATATTTTGTATTCCGTAATCAGCCGTCCGCCAAATGCAATATTATATCTGTCATCCAGCAGGTAGTAACTGGAATATCCGCTTTCGTATTTATCATCTTCAATCCCTATAACCCAGAATCCGCTGCCGTGCTCGACAGCCTCCTCTCCTTTCGGAAGCTCATATTCGGTTCTGCCAATTTTAAAGTTTACTATTGTCTGCATGCCTCCGTCTGTTTTTTCGACTATATAGCCTGCTTTAGGGCTTGAGGCATTCGGATCCTCTGACTCATAAAACACTCTGCCCCTCATATTTCGCACAGAGCATATGCCTTTTTCTTTTACGACTGCATATTTGCCGTCGCTGCTGATTACGGCATCATCATAGACCGTATATACCGCTTATGCTCTTTTTACCGATTTTTTAATATCCACAATTGCCGTTTTGCTGCCTTTTTTCACCGCAAGCCAGTTTCCTGCCCGCTGCTTCAGTTCTCCGAATTCTCTCATATCAGCAAGGACATTACCGTGGTCATCGGTAATATTGTAATGGTTCATATCGGTTCTGTATTCCCCAGCATCACGATCATAACCCATATGAACATTTTTTACATAAAACAGCCTCTGGCTACCGTCAATTATGTCTATGGTACCGGCAACAAAAGGATAACGCACCTCAGTGTCTTTACCCATATCATATTTCACATAGCACTGCATCAGTATGCAGGCAAGCGCCGCAACAGCTAAAACCACGGCTATGCTTATCTGTATAATTCTGCTTTTCATCTGTTCTTTCCCCCAATGCTGCCTCACATTATTTTAATAATCCTCTCAGGTCATAAAGTCTTTTGTAATTTCCGGCATCCTTTATTACATATCCGCTGTCTGTCGCGCCGTTAATGCCGCGGACTGTATTTGAAATCCTTTTCATATTCTCATCGACAAAATACCATTTGTATGCGGCGCTGTCTGTGTCGCCTGTATATCGTCTGTCCTCGGCATATCTGCTTTCCATAGCGCATACTGCGCCTATTCCGTCCTCAAAGTCCATATAGCACAGATCCTCTGATTTATACATGGTTTCTCCCTGCTTATCTCCGGCAAGGCGGATATATGAAATTTCTCCTGATATATGCTTTTCCGCATAGCTGTATTCACAGTCGCTTACGGCAAGTATACCGCCGGTAATGCCCCTGCAGAACCTGCTGTATTTATCCCTGTAAACGGTTCTGCCGTCTGCATCAATTACTGCGGTCTCGCAATTTTGGGATATATACCCGCCGGTTCCGTCTGCACGTATGTCAGTATACTTTTTGTTCTTCTCGTAAATGAGCCATATGTAGCCGTCATAGATTTTGTATTCCTCAATCATCCTGCCCTCAAAGGCTATATTATATTTGTCGTCAAGCATATAGTAGCCGGAATAGCCCGATACAAGCTGCTTGTCAATAACCCCTATAACCCAAAAGCCGCTTCCGTACGCCACTGCCTCAGTTCCCTCATGAAGCCTGTATTCTGTCCTGCCGTCTGCAAGTTTTACTATCGCCTGCCTGTCAGTTATATAACCCTCTTTCAGGCTTACTGCATTATAGTCCTCTGCCTCATAAAGCCCTCTGCCTTTCATATCCTGCACAATACATCTGCCGTTTTGTTTTACAAGCATATATGTACCGTCACCGCTCAGTATCGCTTCATCATATACCGCATATACGGGCTTTCCCTGTTTTACTGTTTCGCTGATATTCACAACTGCTGTACTGCCGTCCTTTTTAACTGCAAGCAGGCCTCCGCTGTGCTGTTTCAGCCCTCCGAAGCCTCTCATATCTGCAAGCGGGTTTCCGTATTTATCGGTAATGGCATATCCCCCGCCTATGGCTTTGATATAGAAGAGGTCTTTTGAAGCGTCAATTATCTCTATGTCCTCTGCTGTAACAAGCAGCTCTGCCCTGCCCATGGTTTCCGGATTTTTAATGTCATATCTCAAAAGTTCATTTACCAGTATGCCAAAAATACCTGCTAGCGCTAAAGCTGCCGCTATGCTTATGGGAATTATTCTGCTTTTCATATCGTCCTCCCTGATAAGCTTCCTCTAATATTTATTTCAGCTCCCTGAATTCCAGACTGTATTCGGTTATCATCGGAGTGTTTCTGACAGCCGGTATACATATGCCTATATAATAGGTTCCCGGTTCAAGCTCTGCGCTCAGACCCAAGCCGTAATCATAATCTATACCCATTTCATCAGCCATGGCTGCATCGCTTTCTCCCTTTGTATTTTTTTCGGAAACAGGCTTCATCAGCAGCTCGTCTTTGTATATGCCGTAGGTGTAATTGTTCACATATCCCCTGCTGCTGCCCGAAACGTCCATACTGACTGCGGTTCTTTCATCAAAGGTAAACTGCCTTTTGAAGCCAAAGCCCTTAGGTGATATGATTTTGCTTCTGGCAAAGTCAAGTTCCCTGTAATTCGGCCTTGCAGCGCTCCCTGTCATCTCATCTGCAAAAAGCATATCGCTTTCAAGTGAGGAATAGGGACCTGGCAGATATGCCGGAAAAAGCGCCTTACCGAAGCTGCGGACATACAGTGCTCTGACCCCGATTACGGCTCCTGCGATAACTGCCGCCGCAATTATCACTGCCAGCCATACCCTGTGTTTTTTAAATATATTGTTCACTTCTGCCCTCTCTTGTAATTTCCTTAATGCAATCCACCAGTGAATTTCCGTATTTTGCTCTGATGTCGTCACAGCTTCCCTGCAGTCTGAGTCTGCCCTTTTCAAGCACTATAATTTCATCAAACAGCCTTTCGATTTCACCTATAAGGTGGGTGACTATTATCATTGTTCCCTGCGGGTTGAAGTTATCCAGAATTATATCAAGCACGTGATCTCTTGCCTCGACATCTATGCCCCCAAGCGGCTCATCAAGCAGATAAAGCCTCGCGTTTCTTGACATCATCAGCGCAAGCTGCAGCTTGTCAGTCATTCCCTTTGACATACCCTTGGTGGTTCTTCTCAGACCGATGTCAAACAGATTAAGCAGCCTGCGGCATTTGTCCTCGTCAAAATCGTCAAAGAAGGTTCTGTAGATTTTTATCATCTCGGAGACCTCCATTTTTTCCGGCAGTCCGCTTCTGTCCGGCAGGTATGCAACCTTTGATTTTGTAAATGCTCCGGGACTTTTGCCATCTATATGTACCTGACCCTCGTATTCCGGATTCTTTTTCGGATGGCGGCAGCTACAAAAATATGGATGATATCAGACGTCGTGTCAGCCAGATGATCGAGGAAGGCGCTGAAATTATCGATATTGGCGGAGAATCCACAAGACCGGGACATATTCAGATTTCTGACGAAGAAGAGATCTGCAGAGTTGCACCGGTTGTGGCATGTCTCAAGAAAGAATTTGATATTCCGCTTTCGGTGGATACTTACAAATCGGCAGTGGCAGAAGCAGCTATTCAGGCCGGATGTGATCTGATCAATGATATATGGGGGCTTCAATATGATGAAAAGATGGCGGGGCTTATCGCGGATGCAGGTGTTTCCTGCTGTCTGATGCATAACAGGGAAAAGATCGACTACAGAGATTTCCTGCCGGATTGCATGGCAGATATGAGAAAGATTATCGAGACAGCCAAAGTGGCAGGGATAGCAGAGGACAAAATGATTCTGGATCCTGGTGTTGGATTTGGCAAAACGCTGGAACAGAATCTGATGGTTATGAAACATTTGAATGATTTTAATCAGTTTGGCTATCCGGTACTTCTTGGTACTTCAAGGAAGTCTATGATTGGCCTGACCCTTGATTTGCCGGTGGATCAGAGAGTGGAGGGAACAATTACAACTTCCGTGTGGGCTGTGCAGGCACACTATGGCTTTGTGCGTGTGCATGATGTAGCGGCTAATTATCGTGCTGTACGGATGGCCGAAGCAATTATGAATGCACAATAGAGATACGGAATAAGCAGATGTTTTTCAAAGGTTGAAAGGGGCCCTGCATTTTGGATAAGATATGTATACGTAGATTGGAAGTATATGCCAATCATGGTGTTTATGAAGAAGAGAAACGACTGGGACAGAAGTTCTATATTACAGTAGAGATGGAACTGGATACAAGAGCAGCAGGTATCAGCGATGATCTTCAGGCATCCGTCAATTACGGGGAAGTTTGCCTGGGAATTGTGGAATGGACGAAGAACCACAGAAGAAAGCTGATTGAAGCGGCAGCAGAGGATATTGCGCATTACCTGCTTGTTCAGTATCCGATGGTCGGAAAGGTGACGG
>OLOV01000179.1_pt1 | contig 54961 bp, 58 predicted proteins | sample 1672931 | NCBI WGS metagenome assembly OLOV01 (sample SAMEA3136738, study PRJEB25190) | human gut metagenome | biome: human gut; feature: human-associated habitat; material: faeces | place: Austria | collected 2013 | reverse complement strand
AATTCAGAAGTACTACGAAAGTGAAGACGGTAAAAAGGTATTTGCCGAATGGAAAGCAAAGAAAGAGAATACGGACTGTGCATCTACATAAAGAAGCCGGGAGGATTGCAATAATCGGCAGTCCTCCCGGCTTTTTCATTACCAGTCTTCAATTTCTTCCATTAAAACAATAAATCCGAACCCATGACCAATCGGCACAAGATTCGGATTATATTGTTTTGGTGGAGGTGAGGGGAGTCGAACCCCTGTCCGAAGATCTGTCAACCAGAATTTCTCCGATCGCAGCCGCCGTACAAGTATTCCCCTTCCTGCTTCCCCGGCGGCGGGGCAACAGGTCCGGTAGCTTCATAGATCCGGCCAGCCGCAAAGCTTTGGCTGGTTCGTTCCCTATCCTAAATGACGCCCGTATCTGCAACGATAGGTCTTTGCAGGCGGACGCGTTGCGCTATTTAAGCAGCAACGGGAAGTGCGTTATAGTTGTCTTTTATATTTAGACGTTTCCCGCTTTTAACGAAGCGCGGGGCTTCGGCTCGCTTATCCAGTCTCCACTATCCCCGTCGAAACCATTTCACCCCCAAGTCTTAACGCACATAATCCTTCATACGCCGGTCTATCTCACGGTTTGCATCCCGTTGAGCAATATCATGGCGTTTATCATACAATTTCTTCCCTTTGCATATGCCTAATTCGATCTTAACCTTTCCGTCCTTAAAATAAGCCGAAAGAGGGATCAGGCTGTAGCCGTCTGCCTGCTGAAGGCCATAAAGTTTGGTGATCTCCCGCTTATGCGCCAGCAGCTTACGGGTTCGAAAAGGGTCGTGATTGAAGATATTCCCCTGTTCAAATGGGCTGACATGCATCCGATAAAGAAGCAGTTCACCGGCTTTGACACGGGCATAACTGTCTTTCAGATTCAATGCCCCTTTGCGAATGGATTTTACCTCTGTCCCAACCAGCGCAACGCCGCATTCCAGGGTATCTTCTATAAAATAGTCATGGCGGGCCTTTTTGTTTTGAGCCGCCAGTTTTATCCCCTTATGAACGGGCATGATCTCCTCCTTACTATACGCAAAAACGATGCAGCACATGCACACTGCACCGTTTTACGCTGCATCCTGCAACTGTGCACTTACAGGCACATGAGCACGAGAGCCAGCACGGCAATGACCCCTGCCAGGATCATGGTAGCTTTCTGAAGCTTCATTTCCTTGGCAGCCTCACGGCCTCTCGAGCCAAAAGTTTCGGTATCTTCCCCATAAGCGGCACCCAAACCGGCGGACTTGCTGTTCTGAGCCAGCACCGACACGATCAGTGCGATGGAAGCCAGCACCAAAATGATCTGAATAGCTAAAGCCATTTCAAATTCCTCCCAATTAAACTGCAGTGGCTATTATATCATGCAGGGGCGGACAATGCAAGTGAAAATCCGCCCCGTTTTCATGATTTTCAATGGATGATCAGGGTATTTCCCGTCATTTCCGCAGGCTTTTCTACTCCCATAAGATCCAGCAACGTGGGACTCAGGTCGCTGAGCCGCCCATCAGAGCGAAGCTTCACATTCTTACGAGTGTCATCCACCAGTACGCAAGGCACAGGATTGGTAGTATGTGCGGTGAATGGAGCATTCTGCTTCTCGTCCCACATATATTCGCAGTTGCCGTGATCTGCTGTGATGATGCACCGTCCGCCCTGGCGGAGGATAGCGTCCACTACCTTCTCCAGACAGGCATCTACAGCGTGAACAGCCTTGACCGCCGCTTCCATGACCCCTGTATGCCCCACCATATCCGGATTGGCAAAGTTAAGGATCATTACATCATATTTTCCGGAATCAATACGTTTGACAGCTTCTTCCGTTACTTCATAAGCACTCATCTCCGGTTTCAGGTCATAAGTGGCTACCTTGGGAGAAGGGATCAGGCACCGATCTTCCAATGGGTTGGGAGCCTCTACGCCGCCATTAAAGAAGAAGGTCACATGCGCATACTTCTCCGTTTCAGCAATACGAAGCTGTGTTTTATGGAGCTTAGCCAGATACTGTCCCAAAGTATTCTGCAGGGTCTCCGGCTTGAAAGCTACGGAAAGCTTATCTTCAAAGGTCTTATCATACTGCGTCATGGATACATAAGTCAGCGGGAAAAAGCCCTTCTTTCTTTCAAAGCCGTCAAAATCTGCAAAGAGGAACGCGCGGGTCAATTCCCGAGCCCGGTCAGGACGGAAGTTGAAGAATATAATGCTGTCATCAGGCTGCACGGTAGCTACCGGCTTTCCATTCTTCAGGATAACCGTAGGCTGCACAAACTCATCGGAATCCCCACGAGCATAGCTCTTCTCCATGGCTTCATGGCCGCTTTCCGCGGTAAAGCCCTCCCCATACACCAAAGCAGCATATGCCCGTTCCACCCGTTCAAAACGGTTGTCACGATCCATAGCATAGTACCGGCCGCTGACCGTAGCAATCTCGCCGGCACCGATCTCATTGAGTTTCTCTTCCAGTTGCCGGATATATCCTTCCCCGCTTCTAGGAGGCGTATCCCGGCCATCCATAAAGCAATGAATGTATACCTTGCTGAGTCCCTGCTCTTTTGCCATTCGCACCAGAGCATACAGGTGTTCCAAATGGCTGTGCACACCGCCATCAGAACAAAGCCCCATAAGATGGAGCGCCGTTTTTTTCTGCTTGCAGTTGTCCATTGCTTTTAGAAAAGCCGGATTCCGGAAGAAATCTCCATCATCAATGGACTTGGTGATACGGGTAAGTTCCTGGTACACGATACGGCCTGCGCCAATATTCAAATGGCCTACCTCGCTGTTGCCCATTTGTCCGGCGGGAAGCCCTACATCCAGGCCGCTGGCCTGAATGTAGGTATGAGGATAATTCTCCCACAGTTTCTTAAAGTGAACAGCGCCGTCTGTACGGATAGCATTATAGGCAACAGCATCCCTGTGCCCAAAGCCATCCAGTATGATCAATGCAGTAATAGGAGCAGCCATTAGTAATGCACCACCTGAGAAAAATCTACGGGTTTAAGGGAAGCTCCGCCGATAAGGCCTCCATCGATCTCCGGCATACTCATAAGCTCATGAGCATTCTTTGGGTTCATGCTGCCGCCATATTGAATGCGCACCTGCTGGGCAATTTCCTGCCCATATATGCCCGCAATAGCACCACGGATAACCGCAATAGTAGCATTGGCATCCTCTTTGGTTGCAGTCTTTCCGGTCCCAATAGCCCAGATGGGTTCATAAGCGATTACTACCTTTGCAGCATCCTCAGCAGGAATATCCTTAAAAGCGGCCGTAGTCTGTCCACCTACCCAGTCATCTGTCACGCCGGCTTCACGCTGCTCCAGCGTCTCTCCAACGCAAACAATAGGAGTGATTCCGTGGGCCAAAGCTGCCTTGGTACGCTTGTTAACGCCTTCATCCGTCTCGCCGAAATAGGTGCGGCGTTCGCTATGGCCAATAATGGCGTACTTTACACCCAGGGCCAAAAGCATCTTGGGAGAGATCTCCCCCGTATAGGCGCCCTTCTCCTCCCAATGGATATTCTGGCAGCCCAGCTGAATATTGGTGCCTTTGACCAGCTGACTGACAACAGGGAGATCTACAAAAGGCGGGCATACTACAACATCACATGCGGCATCCCGCACAAGAGGCATAAGGGCCACGACCAGAGTCTTGGCCTCATCCGGGGTCATATTCATTTTCCAGTTACCGGCAATGATAGGCTTTCTCATATTAGACTCCTCCTTAATGATTTATAAAGTTCACAAGATTATTTGTCGTTCAATACGGCTACGCCGGGAAGCACCTTACCCTCCAGAAACTCCAGGGAAGCACCGCCGCCAGTGGAAATATGAGTCATTCTGGAAGCATACCCCAGCTTCTTTACGGCAGAAGCAGAATCGCCGCCGCCGATGATGGTCGTCCCCTGGCACTCCGCACAGGCTTCGGCTACAGCTGCCGTGCCTTTGGCAAAGTTCGGGAACTCGAACACGCCCATGGGCCCGTTCCAGATAACGGTCTTCGCATTCTTGATAACATCGGCATAAAGTGCACGCGTCTTTTCCCCGATGTCCATGCCCATCCATCCGGCAGGGATCGCATTAGCGTCCACAGTTTTATAGCTGGCTTCTGCATCAAACTTATCCGCTACGACTGTGTCTACAGGCAGCAACAGCTGCACGCCCCGCTCCTTGGCCTCTGCCATAAGTTCTCTGGCCAGATCGATGCTGTTTTCATCCAGCAGGGAATCGCCGATTTCATAGCCCATGGCTTTGAAGAAAGTATAGGCCATGCCGCCGCCGATAAGCAGGGAATCACACTTGGCAAGCAGGTTTTTGATCACGCCAATCTTGTCAGCTACCTTGGCACCGCCCAGAATAGCAACGAACGGGCGAACCGGATTTTCCAGCGCTTCCCCCATGATGCCCAGTTCCTTTCCAATAAGGAATCCGGCCACGGCAGGAATATAGGCAGCAACGCCTGCAGTGGAAGCATGGGCTCTGTGAACCGTACCGAAAGCATCGGATACGAAGATGTCTGCCAGATCTGCCAGCTGCTTGGCAAAGGCAGGATCGTTAGCCTCTTCTTCCTTCTGGAAGCGGGTGTTCTCAAGCAGAACGATTTCTCCGTCCTTCATGTCGTCAATACACTTATGCGCGCTTTCACCCACGGTATCGGAAGCAAACTGCACACGCACGCCGGGTAGCAACTCTGCCAACCGCTCAGCCACGGGCTTAAGAGAATACTTCATATCCACCTTGCCTTTGGGCCGTCCCAAATGGGAGCAGAGAATGACCTTTGCCTGATGGGCAAGAAGATACTGGATAGTGGGCAGGGCCGCAACAATACGCTTGTCATCGGAAACCTTTCCATCCTCACTGAGAGGAACGTTGAAGTCCACCCGGCAAAGAACCTTTTTGCCGCTTACCTGAATGTCCTCGATCGTTTTCTTAGCCATAATTCATTTCCTCCTGTTTGTTATATAAAAGTAGTCTCACTGTATACCCGTCAAATGAGATAAGTCATGTGCTCCTGCACCACGGCTGCCTTTGAAAATCCTGTACGGGCAAGCAATTCCTGCTCATTGCAGCCTCCACCCCATATATGCGTGCAGAGCAACTGATTTACACCGCTTTCGCGAGCCAACCTCCCTGCCTCGGCGGCGGTAAGATGAAACTTTACTCCACTTTCCGGATCCGAAAGCAGGCATGTATCTGCCAAAAGCACATTTACGCCAGCTCCGTAGTCTGCCAAATCTTTAAAGTAGCGGGTATCACCGGTATAAAAAAACTTTTTTTCCTGAGAATCTTCACATAATATACCAAAACCACATACGCTATGTTGTACACCAAAGACGGTGATTTGTAAAGCGCCCACAGTAAACTTTTCCCCATGAATCAACGCATTTCTTTCGAAAACCTTATTGTTCAGGAGAAGCCCTTCTTCAGGGGCATACAAGGGAAGGCTGTTTTCTCTCTGCCCCTGTTCCAAAGCGTACTGCAGAATGGGAACATCCCCGCAATGATCATAATGCCAATGGGATAATACCAGAGCGTCTATCTCTCCCAGAGATTTGTACTGGAGAAGCCTGCTCATAGCCCCGCATCCCAGTTCCAAAGCAATGGTTGTGTTTTCATCTTCGATGAGATACCCGGAACAACATCCTCCCGGCTGGGGGTACGGTCCAAACTTGCCTAAGACTGTCAGCTTCATAAGTGCACCTCAGTTCTGAACTGGTTTCTCTCCGGATGCTTCCGTAGGGTATTCCGTTACGGAAACAAAACGTTTATCGCCCAACTCCTGCATGTGGCTCTGCTTTATCCGGATAAACAGCAATCCAAAGCCGCCTGCCACCAATGACTCTCCCAAATGGCTGACAAAACTCACACAAGCGGCATGATATCCGACACCTGCAAACAAATCAGAAAGGAAATAAACCAGTACCGACCATGCTGCATTTAAAAGTACGACCAACAGGGTATTGTGCCAATCCCGCTGCTTTCTTATTCCCACCAGAACCGTCAAGAGCATAGCGCCCAGCCGGCCGATTAGCATGGGCAGTATGGAGCCATACGCCCCCAGGATCAAACAGGCTGCCAGCGATCCAGTCCCCAACGCAAGCATTCCAAAAGGAATGTCCAATAGAACGGCCGCCAGGTATATACACACTTCACCCAGATTTACCCGCTGCTGCACCAGTAAGGTATATACGCGTTCCTGCCCCACAGGCACCGGAGCATTCACGAGCCCGGGATACAGCCGTAAGCTTGTCCATGTAGTCAGCAAAACAGTAAGAGCCAAAACAACTCCCAAGCAGATCCAAAATGAAGCAGGTTTACGCTCTTTCATAGAACAGCTCCTTGTATGTTCGCATCCCTTACAGAGACTTATCCAGCAACTCTTCTGTGGAGATGGTCTCCCCCTCCGTCTGCGCTTCCAGCAGGGTGCTGACTGTGAGCAGAGGACCCTCCTCCTCGGCTGATTCCTCCACAGGTGCTTTCAGAGCAGCCTTTTCTTTCAGAGCAGGCAGCTCCTTAAGCAATTCCGGCATACTTTTGGAAAGCTGCTGGCAAAGCTGTGCATACCGCTGAGCGTTTTCGTCAGCCTGGCGAGCCTGCTCACGAACAGAATCGTTAAAATCGCTGAGCAGCTGCACATAGGCGGCTACGGCTTCATCCGTCTGTTTATACCGTTCCCGGCTCTTATCTTCCGCAGCTTTGATGATATCTCTGGCACTGCGGTGGGCATCTTCCACTACAGTCTCCCCTTTCTTGCGGGAGGCCATAAAATCCTTTTGGGCGGCTTCATGAATATCATCTGACTCTCTGCGGGCGTCCTCACGGATTCGGTCGGCTGCGGCAGAAGCATCAGTCATAGCTCTGGATATAGCGTTTTCCATGGACTGATAGGAAGACAACTTTTCTTTCAGGGCCGCATTTTCTTTTTCCAGCGTTTCAAGCCTTTCCTTTTGGGAGGCAATAAGCTGATTCTGCTGTTCAATAATTTTCCTTTTTCCGAACATGGTTTATACCTCCGTTTTTGTCTGCTGGCTCATGGGCGCCTGTGCAGGCACCGGATAATCAAGGTGTGTATAAGCTGCGGGCAGTACGATACGCCCCCTATTGGTTCGTGCCAGAAACCCCAGCTTAAGCAGATAAGGTTCATAAACGTCTTCCACTGTTCCTGCATCCTCTCCGGTATAAGCCGCAATGGTTTCCAAGCCCACAGGACCGCCTCTGAATATTTCTATCATGGCGGTAAGCATTCGCCTGTCTACAGCATCCAGCCCCAATTCATCTATAGCCAGCATAGAAAGCGCTTTCTGCGCCGTAGGCACATCAATAGCGCCGGATCCCTTCACCTGCGCATAGTCTCTGACCCGACGCAAAAGTCTGTTTGCAATCCGCGGTGTGCCACGGGAGCGGGAAGCGATTTCCAATGCCCCCTCTTCGTCTATGCCGATACGCAGGATATCCGCAGAACGCAAGATGATCTCCATAAGAGATTCAGGCGTATACAATTGAAGCTGCTCCTTGATGCCGAAGCGATCACGCAGAGGAGAAGAAAGCATCCCCAGTCGAGTGGTAGCTCCGATAAGCGTGAATCTTGGCAGATCCAGTCGGATACTCCTGGCTCCGGGGCCTTTGCCGATAACGATATCCAAAGCGTAATCTTCCATGGCGGGGTAAAGCACTTCTTCTACAGCAGGATTCAGGCGATGAATTTCATCGATAAACAGCACATCTCCCGGCCCCAGATTTGTTAATATAGCGGCCAGATCCCCCGCATGGCTGATCGCCGGTCCGCTGGTAACCTTAAGGTTCACGCCCATTTCGTTGGCGATGATCCCGGCCAATGTGGTTTTGCCCAGGCCGGGCGGGCCGTAAAGCAGAGCGTGATCCAGAGATTCTCCGCGATTTTTTGCGGCCTCGATATAAATGGCCATATGCTCCTTGACCTGTTCCTGTCCGATATATTCGGAAAGAAATCTGGGCCGAAGGCTGTACTCCGTTGACTCATCCTCCTGGCGCATGGAGGAAGTAATGATGCGGTCATCCTCTTTCATTTGCTTCTCCCAACCTTATCGAGCCAGCTTGCGCAGGGCCTTCGTGATCAGATCCTCTACGTTTTTGGCTTCTTCTACCGCAGTAACAGCTCTGGAGGCTGTAAGCCCATCATAACCCAAGGCCGTAAGGGCCGCCACTGCTTCCGCCTGCATATTGGCCGCCACAGGAACAACAGCATCCTTCTTTCCCGGCAGTGACTTCAGTTCCTGAGGGCTTACATGTTCTTTCAGATCCAGTATGACCCGCTGAGCGGTTTTCTTTCCCATACCCGGTACCTGATCAAAAGCCGAAGTGGTCTCTGTCAATACAGCCGCAGCAACATCCGATGGTGTCAAATAGGAGAGTATGGACTGCGCCAGCCTTGGCCCTACCCGGGAAACCCCCAGCAGGCGGCGAAACATTTCCCGCTCCTCTGGATCATAAAACCCGTACAAAGCCTGGATACCATCCCCCAGGTGCAGATGGGCATAAAGCACCGCTTCTTCCCCCATAATCAGTTTTCTGGCTGTGATAGCGCTTATATTAAGTTCATACCCAACGCCTCTGGCTTCTATCACCGCCTTATCATTGGTAAGTTCCGTCACCGGGCCGTGGAAATAGGCGTACATAACATTCTCCCTTCTGAACCGAAATGGAACATTTTAATGGATACGGTATTCTTCTGCCGCCGGTCCCATGGTCGAGCCATGGCAAATAGCAGCGGCCAGCGCATCGGCAGCATCATCCGGCTTGGGTGTCTTTTGCAAATTCAGCAATAGCCGCACCATATGCTGCACCTGGGTTTTGTCTGCGTGGCCATTCCCCGTCACCGCCAGTTTGATCTGCATAGGAGTGTACTCATACAGCGGCAGTCTTTTCTGCTGGGCGGCCAGTAAGGCCACGCCCCGGCCCGCACCTACCGCAATAGCGGTAGTGGTGTTTCTGTAAAAAAACAGTTCTTCAAAAACGGCACATTCCGGGCTATACATCTCGATAAGCTGTCTGGTACCGGTATAAAGCCTCTCCAACCGTTCCGGCAAAGGTTCGTCTGATGTGGTCTCCACCACACCATAATCAACTACGGTAAATCTTCCCCGGCTGTCCCTGTCTACCAAGCCATACCCCATAAGAGCGTACCCGGGGTCGATACCTAATATGCGCATATTTCACTCCATTTCATTTGGCTATTAGTGTATCATATATTGACTGCCCTCACAAGCTATTTTTCGTCATTGCATAACTGCCCTCAAAGGAAAGCAAGCAAAAAGCGGCCGTAAAAGGCCGCATGTGTGTTTATAAGAAGCATTCCTTATGCGGGGTCCTTGTCGTTGCCCCATCGTGTATTATCGTAATGAAACTGCTCCCGGAGCAGAAAATACCGTTCCGTCTTGCGCCGGGTACCGCCGGTGGGATTGTGGCTTTCGGCATCTATTTCCGTATCAGGCAAAGCATCCCGGAGCTGCTGTATTTGTTCCTGCGTTAACTCATTCCGGGCGATCCACAGTCGTTTAAGCTGCTTCATCCCCAGCAGCGGAGTAATATCTTTTATTCTGTTATTAGCAATATTCAGATGTTCCAATTCGATAAGCCCTTCCAGCGGAGACAGATCGGAGATAAAGCTGGAAAAAAGCTCCAAATATTCAAGATGGGGGCAGTTGGCTAAGGGAGAAATATCTTTTACATAGCTCATAGCCAAAATTGCCACCCGAAGATTTGGCATGGTAGCGACAAATTCAATATTATTGAAGCTGTTATGCCCAAGATCCAGCATTTCCATATCTGTACAGTATTGCAATACAGAAAGTTCTGCCGTAGTGGCTTTGGGGTTTGCTGTAGACGCACGCAAAGCACGGACGTCCGTACGGCAGGAATACCGCCCGAAGCGTACCCGCCAAACTACCTTCATACCAGGAAAATCCTCTCTGATCTGAGCCATAAGTTTGTTGGATACGTTGCAGCCGTCCATATCCAATAAGGTACAGACATTCATATAAGGCAGGTATTCTCGAAGTTTGTCTACATTTTGATTTCCTACCCGAATCCCTTTAAAATCCATTGCAGTATCTGCAGTTGAAAAAGTTTTTCCGAAAACCGTAAACAGCCAATCAAAGGCCACTCCCGGGCAAGCAGTCTGAAGCTGGCCAAGCTCTTCCAGAGTAAGGACACATTGCACCTTCGCTCCAGCCTTTTCCGGGTTGGTAAGATTCACATAGGTAAGGTTTGGAAGAAGTGCAAGAAGACTCTTTCTTGCCAAGACCTCCTCCCCGGACAAAGCCGAAAAATCCAGTTCCCGTGTTAGTTCACTGTCATAAGCTTCATTATCAAAGCGGAGAGTATACTTCCAGTCAAGATCCGGCTTTTGAGTCAGAAATGCCTTTATGTCCTCTATTTCATACTCGCAGCGACGAATATCCAGGCTTTCCAAAGCAGGCAGCCACGCCAAACGTTGCAAAAGCACATCTGGCTCCAGTATACCCTCTGGTTGAGCACTTTTCATCTCATTGGATACTTCCACATTCCCCAAGTCTACTGTATACAGTACATGAACGTCAGGATGCGCCTCCATATAGGCAAAGATTCGTTCATATTCCCTGCAGCCGGAGAGATCCAGTTCTTTCAGGCATGTAAGCTGCTCCAATGCGTCAAATTCATCCGCCTGAGGAGAAAGTTTCACTTTTTGTGTCGAAAGAGGGATCTCCTGCCCCGCAATATGGATCGATGGTTCCGGGGATTCCTCAGTCTGCTCTTTCTCCATGCCTTTATACTTCAGTTCCCGGCAACCGCCCATCATAAACAGGGACAGTAGAATAAATAAGATTGCACGGATCTTTATCTGCATATGCTAAATTCCTCCTTTGACGGTACAATTCATTTTCAAATACCAAGCTGCAAAATTGATCCGCCTTTACGGCATCTTGTGCGGCTGCTTACAAATGAGCTTCTGTTCCTCGGCTTCAGATAGAAGAAGGCGGCAGAGCGTGGGATAAAACTGAAACTCGTTTGTAAGGGCACGCACCTGTTCCAGCGCCTCCTGCTGCTTCTTTGCGTTGGACACGGGACGGCGGACAGCCCGAATAAGAATATTCTTGGGCGTATGAGCCACGTCGATAAACTCCATAAGCTGAGTTCTGTATCCGCAGTATTCCAGCAGATTTCCCCGAATGGCATCGGTAGCCAGCGCGCAGAAACGTTCCTTCAGAATTCCATAGCGGCTAAGAATAGGCAGAGTACCGGGCTCCATCTGACCATTAAGTTCATGCTGACAGCAGGGAACGGAAAAAATCAGCTTTGCCTTCCACTGCACAGCATTGTATAAAGCATAATCCGTAGCAGTATCGCAGGCATGGAGCGTCATAACCAGGTCTACATCGAAGGGAGTTTTATAGCCATTTATATCTCCCTTTTCAAAATGCAATCCGTCATATCCATAATTTTGAGCAGCCCGGCTGCACTTTTCTATAACGTCTGCCTTCAGGTCCAGCCCGATAATTTCCGCTCGAATCCCCCTGATTTCCGTAAGGTAATAGTAGACGATGAATGTCAGGTAGGATTTTCCACAACCGAAATCTATAACATGAATGGAGTCCCCTTTCCAGTTGGCAAGTTCATCCTCCAGAATCTCAAGAAAGCGATTGATTTGGCGGAATTTATCGTACATGGAACGAACCACCTTTCCCTCCCGGGTAAAGACCCCCATATCCACCAATGGTGCGATGGGTTTACCTTCCTCCAGAATATACTGCTTCTTTCTGTTATGTTCTTCTCGAACGGCTGCCGCCCTACTTTCTGCAGGCATAACGGTTTCCCGATAGGTACAGGTTCCTTTTTTGGACAACAAAATACAATGTTCTCGTTCTAACGAAAAAGCATTGACCTGCAGATAATGATCCTGAATGGTATTCTCCAGCGCTTGAAGAAGGTCTTCCGAAGGGATGTTCTCATGAAATGCCTGTTTTTGCGTGTACCGGGTAAGCTGTCAAAAACCGGTGCGTTGTTCCAGTGTGCATTTTATATACAACTCGCTTTTTGAAACAGGTTTACTGAGAATAAAGCGCCGGGCTCCGGCGGACAGAATTTTATTCAAACTGCCCCTGAGAGTATCCATGAAAATATCTCCTTCTTAATTTGTATCAGAACCATTTTACCACAAGGAGCGTTTTATGGCGAGAGAAGTTTTCCAAAAACAAACATGTATACTTTGCGTCTTCTCTTTCTGCGGCTGAGGTACATAATAAAAAGAGGGTCAACAACCCTCTTTTGCTGCAAAATGTTACCGGCTTTTCGAATCAGATGGACGCTGTTTAAATGGTTTCTGCGCCACTCCAGGAAATCTGCCCGCTCAGATATATCTCGCTGGCAGGAAATATATCTGTAACTTACCAGCAGGCAGCTTTCAGGTTCTATGCATAACCGGAAATCAATACCCGTACTTTTTACGTTTGAGCACCAGAAACAGCGCCGAGAAAACTACCCCCATGACCTCCGCCACCACAATGGACCACCAGATCCCGTCGATACCCCAGTGAAGAGGAAGCAGCAGCACCGCTGCCACCTGAAACACAAGGGTACGCAAAAAAGAAATCAGGGCAGAAGTCAGCCCATCGTTCAGGGCGGTAAAAAAACCGGATCCAAAGATAGCAAATCCCATGAACAGGAAACTCAGGGCAAAAATGCGGAATCCTGAAATCGTAAGAGTCATAAGCCCTTCATCATATCCTACAAACAGCCTGGCCAGAGGTTCTGCAAGCAGCTCTCCGGAAATCACCATAGTCACCCCAAAACAACCGATCATCAGCAGGCTCTTTCTCAGCAGCCCCTTAAGTTCCCCATGATTTTTGGCTCCTTCATGATACCCGAAAACAGGTGCCGTTCCAATGGAATATCCGATAAAGGCCGCAGAAAATATCATACTCACATACATCAATACACCGTAAGCAGCTACTCCGTCCTCTCCCGCATATTTGATCAGCTGGATATTATAGAGCATGCCTACAAGATTCATGGAAATATTGCTCATAAACTCCGAAGAACCGTTAGCGCAGGCCCGGGCTATGGCTTTCCCATCAAAGGCTGTTCTGCTCAGACGCAGGATGCTGTCATTATTCCGCCCAAAATAGAGCAGCGGTACTCCGCCCCCTACTACCTGGCTCAGCGCTGTGGCAGCAGCCGCCCCGGCCAGCTTATACTCCTGGGGAAGCAGAATCACCAGCACGGCATCCAGAATCATATTTGTCATACCGGAGGATACGGTAACAGCCAGCCCCAGTTGCGGTTTTTCAGCCGTAACAAAAAAAGATTGAAACAGCATTTGCAGCACGTTGAATGGAAGTGCCAGAAGTACGATGCGGGCATACAGAACAGCCACTTCCAGCATCTCTCCTTCTGCGCCTAAAAGACGGGCCAGGGGACGGGTAAAGGCAATCCCAAGTACGGCCAGAATGACACCCAGTCCGGCTGATACATATACAAACAGAGAAAAATACCGATTGGCTCTCGGCTTATCTCCTTCTCCAAGGGTTTTTGCTACAATAGCGGATCCCCCTGTGCCGAACATGAAGCCTGCGGTCGCCAGGATCATCAGCAGCGGATAGATCAGATTTACCGCAGCAAACGGAGTTTTTCCCGCATAATTGGAGACAAAAAAACCATCTACCACCCCGTAGATGGAGGTGAAGATCATCATGCCGATAGACGGCAAGGTAAACCGTATCAATCTCCCATAGGTAAAATGATCCGAAAGCTGTATCTGTTGTTTCATTGCTTCCTCCCAAACCAGCTTTTTGCAAAGCCTTTTACAACCGGCGCCAGTTCTTTTATTTCCCATCCGCTGGTATTGACTATCAGTTCATAAGCATCCCGCTGCCCCCAAGAGGATCCGGAAAGGATCTCTCTGGTACGTGCCCGTGCTTTGTCGACCTGCTTTATCTTGCGCAGCAGCTCCTTATCCGAAAGTCTTTCCTCCTCAGGAGCCCGCTCCCGACAGCGGCAAAGCTTTTCTTTCTCTCCTGCGCACACGAACAGCCGAAACGGCTCCCAGGCTGCCAGTATGGTATCCGCATTACGGCCTACAATCACACAGTCCTTCCCCAAAGCGGCAATGTTTTCCAAAACCTTTTTCTGCTCCAGCAGCAGCTGCACCTGCGAGGATTGCATATAAGCGGCAGAACCTAAAGTGCTCCGAAATGTAATAGGCAGATTCTGCCAGCCATGATCGCCGAGCTTCTTTTCTACATAATGGGGGTCCAGACCGCTTTCACAGGCTACGGCGGTAATGATCTCACTGTCGTAATAGTCGCACTCCAGCAGATCCGCCAAACGTTTTCCAAGTTCTCTGCCTCCGGAGCCGAACTCCCGGCTGATGGTAATGATATGCATACGTTGTCTCCTTTACATTTTTTCTATCTGCTTTCGAAAAGCGTTATTGTATTTTTCCATAAGGTGTAAGTACTTGAAAATCTCTTCTTCCGTCCAGTTGATAAAGGCACTGCATTCGGCCTTGCACAGCCGCGTTACCGTTCTGCCGGCATACTCCCGCCCCTTTTCTGTGAGGCATACGTTTTTAGCTCTGCCGCCAATATGCTCCAGATACACGATGTTTTCCTGTTCCAATTTGCGAACAGCAGAATTCAGTGTCTGCTTACTGAGACTTGTCTCCTTACAAATTGCTTGAAGGGGGCATTTCCCATTCTTTTCATAAATCAGATACAGAACCACCATTACGCTGTCTGACACGCCCAGTTTCAATGCTGCCTGATGATACAGGGCATCCAGATCTGAAGCCAGGCAATTCATGCGATACATCATGTCCCCGTAGTTGATCTCCATACGCACCTCATAGTACAATTTAAACCTTTGGGAGTATAGTATGATTTCGTACTTTTGTCAACCGATTTGTTTTCTATCCATGCCCCTTGTTATGCGTTTTCTTGTTAACTCATTTATATTTGCTCGACATTCAAAGAAAACTGTTGTATAATGTCTTTGTTTCCATTATAAGGAGGGGCGATTATGAAAAAACAACACTTTCTCGTTAGACTGTTTGCCTTTGCTCTGACTGTTTGTACCTTAATAATTGGTTTACCAATGCCTGTCCACGCTGAAGAAGTTGAGCTCAGTGACGAGCAGCGCAATGCTATTGCCATGTTGAATTACATCACTGTGTTGACTCAAGATATCAACGCATCCAAAAACAGCCGCTTATACATGGAAGAAGCCTATTCTTTACTGATTAACAACACTTATCCTAATGCCGTGGACAGCCGCACGCAAAGCCAGCTGACCAGTCTTTTGGATATTATGGAAAGCTACCGTATGATAGATGTGAAGCGGGAGCGCCTGCAATATATCTATGAACAAAATCAGGCACAAGCAATCCGTGCAGCAATGCCAAACCCACTGGCTCTTATGAGTGCCATGCAGGCTTTTCGCCCGGAAAAACTGGCTGCTGCCATCGTATATATGGCCGTAGACTCCATTTCCAGCTACACAGCCTACACAAAGGAAACTGATTTGCAATATCTTAAAGATGGTTGGGCATTGGACGATGACGAAGCTGAAGTTCTGCACAGCAGCCGAAAGGGCACATTCAGTTATATGATCTCCATGGTGCGGGATAACGATCTGCCCGGAGATCTGACGCTGACGGAAAACGCAGTGGAGGAACTTATTGAGTGGAAAAACAATGATAACACCGTTGGTCGCATTCGTTTTCTTGAATCCAATCAGAATACGTATCAGTCATACGGAGGATATTGGCTGATCCTGGCTGAAAGCTACTATGCCAACGGCAACTACGCAAAGAGTCTCGATGCGCTGGCCTCTTATGAAGGGCTGGAAGCAAGAATATTCCGTAGGGACTATGAGCTGGCAAAAATTTTACCGCTTATGATCTCGGCTGCAGAAAAGATATATTCTATTCACAAGTATGAAGAGTTTGCCGCCCACTATGGACAGTCCATACTGGATAACACCGACCATGACGCCTGGGCGCTGCGGTATTTTGCCGCACAGACTTATATGGATCTGTATGGGAAAACAAGAAAAAGAAGCTATCTGCAAAAAGCTTACAGCATTACACTGGATAATGTAAATTACCTTGTAGGCGAGCAGCGAGCCATGAATGCCGCCTATCTGGCTCCTGTACAGGAAAAAACGGTTCCAAAAGGCGTCACAAAGGAGGAAAAAAAGCAGATCAGCAACTATAACAAGATGCTTAAGGAAAACCGAAAGAAAGAAATGCCCCCGGTTTACGAACCCCTGCTGCTAAACTGCGAACTGCTGTTTGCGTTGGCTGACAAGCTGAACATTTCTGAAAGCGAACAGCGAAACATAGAAGGGATTCTGCATTTGAAAGGGGAGCCCATCTTCCTGACCACTGCTCTGGACAGCCGGTACTGGTTTACCCCGGAAACACAGGAAACACCCGTAGAAATTGAATACGAAGGTCAAAACCTGAAACTGCCCGCATTTTGTCTGACAGAGAATGCGCGAATCACTGTGACCGTTAAAGAGCCGGACGCAGAAGAGCCCGCCGTTTTTACCGACTGGCAGTTGAATTCGGTGGAAAGAGTAACGGATAGCGATATCAGCACCTTCCAGGCGGCTTATACAAGTAAAGAGGCAGGCGACCATCCCTGGGTACCCGATGCGGATATAACCATTGAAATCCAGCCCCGGGAAGGGATAGACCTGACCGCCTATCTGTTTGAGTACCAGACAAAAGGCACGAAGGAGGTTTGGTACGATTACTTCAAGTTCTGGGAAGGCTACAAAAACAAATGGCACGAGTATGTTAAAGTGTGGGAAAACAGCGTGATTTTTGAACGGGTGAAGTAACATGGTGAAGAGAATTTGTGCGCTTTTATTGGCATTATTTCTTCTTCTCCCATGTGTGCAAACAACTTTTGTTTTTGCTGATACTGCTTCGACTAAAAAACCTCACGATAAGATATTTGAGGAGATAGTGTTTAGAATCGAGAATTTTAGCGATACAGTTGCTTCTGCCAAAATAAAAAAGTCTGTAGAAAATATTGAAAAGGCGGCTTACCTTTGCATTGACCTATCATATGGAAAAGCAGATAGAGATTCAGAAAAGCTGGAAACGCTAAAAAAAAGCTACGGATTGAAGTGGTCATTACTTGGTTTACCTTCCGAACTGGAACAAATCATGTTGGCAAAAATACCTGCTGATAAGCATCGAACATGCACACACAAGGGGTGGAATTATGACTATAGCAAAGATAACGGATTCAAAGACCATAGTAAAGAAGGTACTCTTCAAACTAATTGGACATACAGAAAACGCATTTTATTGGGCACTGTGAGTTTTGAGTGTGGGCTTACAGATCACCTTGTACTTCGCAATCTGTCTAACCGCCATTTTGAGCGGTGTAAGCAGTGCAAGCAGTTAGATGCTTTTTGCCACTTAATATACAACATCCATATATTATGGGATCATCAAGAAGATATTGACAACCATAAAGGGAAAGTGTCAAGTCCAAACAACTATACTAAATTTGATGTATCTGAGCAACAGATAGGAGTTGTCGATTTGATTAATGAGCTTATTTCTCTGGGCGATGACTTGTTTCTTAAATCTTCAAGTGCTTGGCGAAATGGACTAAAAATAAATTTGGTACGAATGAAGGAAAAATTTACTGGAATGAGCACCAGTTTTCCAAAGCAAAAGAAATTCAGAGAATATGCTGAATGTTTTTCTGAACTTATAGAAATACTGAAAGAAAATATTAATGATCTTCTTGTGCAAGAGTCCTTTTTTAAAAACACTTTTTACGAAACGTAATTTCATCTTTCATGGAGCAGACAGCAAGACTAGTCTGCTCCATTTCTATTCCTACCCATGCCTGACAGGTTACAATCTTAGCCGTGATACTCCCCTGTAGCAGAATCTACGGCGACAAAGGGAACCACTTTCCCTCCGATCTCCACATATACCTGATAAACGCCGCTGCCTATATCTTCATAATGATGCGGCCTAACGCTGTAATTCTCCCACAGGCTTTCTTCAAAAGAGTTTTCCATGCTTCTTCCGGTGCAAAAGAGGGACTCTCCTCCGCAGGCTGGGATGCCGCATCCGTTGCAGACGGCTCCGCAGTCGTTTGTATGGCCTCGCCTCCGTTTTCTTTGCTGCAGCCCGTTATCAGCACAAGCAGCAGCACCAGCAGTATAGTATTTCGCTTGACATTTTTCATTTTATATCTCCTTGGAAAAATCTTATTGTGCAAGTATCCATGTGGTTTTCGCTTTTTTCATAAGCTTCACAGTTCCTACAGCAACGCTTCCCAGCGAACATTATCCCAACCGGTCGTATCAAAACAGCGTTGAACGGCAGCGGACATCCATTGCAGTTTTTGGCGTATGCAGGGAGACTGGATCAACAGCCGGGCTTCATCTTCATGGGTCATGAAATATTCCATGATGCGTGCCCGATCTTCCTTTGCATTGGACTGGGCATACCCATCCACAAAATATGTTTCCTCCGGACCTCCGGAATACAGCGTCCACTGCCGCCGGTCATTTTCATTCCACAAAAACGTTTCGTAATAGGTGAAGGATTCCGGGTTCAGGGCCGCCCAGGCTTCCGGATCAAATGCACTGTAGTCCGCCGATAAAATATGATTTTCCGTTGCATGCCAGATCTCATGGCAGAGCAGCCCGTCCATTCCCTCAGCGCTTCGTATATCCAGCGCTATATTTTGCCAGTCCCGGCTTTCAAACGTACAGCCGATCGTTCCAAATCCGCTGCGAATTTCGCTTACCAGCAAAAAGCGCAGTCCTCCTTCCCCCATGCTGTTTTTAAACTGAGCCAGAAATCCCTCCGGATACAGTGCCAGCGTCCGCTGCAATGCTTCCAGTGCTTTTTGTATGCAGGCAAGTTGCTCCTTCTCTCCCATGGTCTCCGTCAGCGCAATAGGGTATTCGCAAAGAGCAGCCGCTTCCCTGCATTGAGAGGACAAAAGGATACGCACTCCGTAGGTTTGCTCCAAAGCATCTGCAAACTTTCTGGCCTCCTCTAACGATTCCGGTACGGGTATTCCGTTTGCCTGCTGCCAGTAAGACTGGGCTAAAGCCTCTTCCACCACCAACGGTGAGGGGATCGGCGCTCCCTCTGCCAGCTCTTCAAAGGAAATATCCTCTGGCTTCATGGCATATATGTGAAAGGCTCCATCCCGAAACACCGCCATCAACAGCACAGCCTTTTCCGGAAGGAAGCAGGAAAAATACACATCTTCCGAAATGCCAAGATCCGCCAGAAACCAGGCTCGAATCTTTTCTCCCGGCATATACAAGGTGGATCCACGACCTGTCCCTATGAGATACGGGCTGTTCGGAACGGCATACAGATCATTTCCACGATCCAGAAAGATGCCTGCATCTACAAAGTAATACCCCTTATCTTCTGAGCCGAAGCGGAGAGAATACCCCATGGCATCATTTTCAAAGGTCAGCAGACACATTCCCTTTTCCGTAAACACAGTCTGGCTGTACTCCGTTTGCAGCACGTCAAGCTGCCCGGTGGTCACATTCAGGATCGCCGTACCACATTCGCTTCCATATGGAGAAAGGTAGAAATGCAGTGCCATCCTTCCGCTTTTCCCATCAAAAGCCGTAATATCCAGAAAACGCAGCTGGATATTCAACGGGACTTCCTCCTGGATGCCATCCGCTACGCTTTTACGGCACAGCACATGATCATTGAGATAATAGTAAGTATTGCCATCATAGGAAAAGTACCCGTCCATGTTTTCTGTCGTCATGAACCCCGTCTCTTCCAGATCAGCGGTAAAAAACTTCCACGTCCCGGTTTCACGGTTATATAAACTCAGCCTGCCGTCGGCAAGTGTCTGTTCCTTTAAGCTCCATGCTCCGGTCAACGTCACCGTCCTGCGCACGGTATCCGCTGCAGTATCTATCAGCTGCAAGGTACTTTAATACTTAAAATGGGCTCGCATTGTACTGACAGGTACAATGCCGTGGCTTGCTTCAAATCACACTGATTGATGATTCTGCCGGAAAGATTCTTTGTTGCCACCATAACACCGATGAGCTACATGGTTGGCGAAAGAACCTCACTTAAAATTGTTTTGTCATTCCAATGCCGGTCGATTTCCATGCTATTCTCGCAAATAGCTGGTAATATCCTCGATTGCTTTGGCCGGTTTATCACTGAGAATCTCCCAAACAGGTTCTTCCGTATACTGTCCGGAAAAATACCTTCTGGCACAATTCAAAACAAGCTGTATATCCTGCTTACTCGCCATAGCCTCATAAGCTTCGTCATAAACGCGCATATCCCGCCGCTGGGGCGTCGGATCCGCTACTTCTACCGCAAAGAGATGCACCTTCTGCTGTTCTTCTATGCTCTCTTCTCCCCAATCATAGGCATAGAGCTTTTTACAGTTCGGGAGGTCATCATAAAAATAGTTGCTTTTCATACGGCTGCAGCTATCAGGAAATTCATTCTGTCGGACAAACTCAAAAGCCCCTTCCGTAGCCCATTTTGCATAATCTGACCACTCCTGCAACTTGAATTTCTGCAGCATTGCCATCAGATACTTTCCGTTCAGCACCATGCCGTAAAAACAGTCTGCCCCTCGCTCCAGTGCCTGTACAAATGGATACACCAGTTCCCAATTTTCCTGAAAATCCGGTGTCATGTCATCGCCGAGCTTTAAAGTTTGGCTCATATGGTATAAAATCATGTATCTCGTATCCCCTTTCTTTTCTTAAAATGCATGCCGTATCCTCTTGTTTCTATCTATCCGCAAGCATGGATATTTGCCTGCATTATACAAGTTCTGGATCGTATATATCCTTTATTAAATATATACTGTCATCAGAACATTTATCCTCGAATTGAAAACCTGACCTGTGATAAAAATCAATGGCCTTTTTGTTAGCATTTAAAACTTCCAGTCTGATAAACTGCATTCCGTTATTTCGCGCTATTCGAATACATTTTTCCATCAGCTGACTTCCAATGTGCCTCCCCTGCATACAGCCTAATACACCTATCATGCTGATATATGCAACTCTTGTTTCTAAGTTGTTCGCATACAACGCTGCGTATCCTGCAGGCTGTCCTTCATTATCTGCACCAATAAAAACTGCATACTTGCATATTTTGCTTAAGATCTCTTCATAATTATCTCTGGATACCAATCCCCGCGGAAAGGCACCGTCAATCGTCTCTATAAACTTCCTCTTTTCATTATCGTCCTCGATGATTTCTATTCTCATATGTGCTCCGTTTGTTTAAAAACTATGCTCTCTATTAAATTCTGACTCCTTTTTCCTGTTTGCAATAAATACATCTACGCTTCATTCTTCTCCATTCTTAATCTATAAAATTGTTGTACCCATTCAGGATATTCTTTGTATGAATATGCATTCCGAATCTTTTCTAGTGTTCTTTTACCAACACGTCTATCCATAATCGCAAAAACTCTAATGATAGGATTCTCACTCTTCAATGCATCCTTAATGGACAATTGCAAATACTTAGTTGCCGCTGACAGAAAATCATAATCGGAAAAGGTCGCTTCATTATTCCATTTTTCTTTGAACTCAGAATTATCGTAATCCCATTCTCCTGTTGTTTTCCACATTTCATTGACATCAAATTCCTGCTTGTACATATCAACCCACGAAAAATTCGTAAGCTCTTTTCCGTCAAGTCTAATAGATGCTCTGCCATACGAATTGTGTACATCGTGGTAGCGAGTTAGAAAAAGTTATTCTGCCACGTAACGTATCACATAAATTCTCGGTCAGTTGTTTTTTCAAACCTGACCAAGACTTGTAATGATTGCCTATTAGAGCATAGACATAGTTTTTGGAATTATTCTTTTTGAATTGCTGCCGCAATTTGGCAGCTTCGCATTGTTGCTTCATAGTAAAACTCGCCTTTTTTGTCCATATTGCTCCTTACGCTCTCGCCGTCATATATATCTTGCCGCTTTCTCCGTCAACTTTAGTGATGAGAAACTCCATCGGAGCCAAAATGACTTCATCTGGTTCATTCTGCACATCGGGCATTAAGTCAAGCCTAATGGCAGGAGTACCGACGGGAGCGATTATTTCGGCTAAAGTGCATCCACCCGAACCGTACATTGCATCCTCCGCAGTATGCGGATTTAGGCTGCAAGAGGAAAACCCCAAATACTTAATAATACTGCCTTCTTCAAGGTTGCTAACAAAGTTTGTTTTAATATTTCGGTACAACACCAATTCCGATATAAGCGGTTCTGAACAAGACATCATATTTGCAATATCAGCTTTTGCCCGTTCAATGATTTGGTGTCTTATATTTTCGCTATCAATAATTGGGAAACGCTTTTGATAGATCTTATATCGTCTTTCGCCTTCTTCTTTACTACACCCCCACCGAACATCGTATCCCATTTCGGCGGCTTCTTTCATTACAGCCAATCCATCCTGATTGATGATGTCGATATATGCGTTAATCTTTTTTTCGCTTTCTCCCCAAAGGAGTCCGTTGATTAGCAAATAGTCATTCGTCGTATAAAAGTTTAGTGTTTCTTTCTGTGCTTCTGTCATCTTATCTTTCTCCCGATGTTCATATCTTGTCGCCACTTTGGTGCTTCGCCATCGTCTGCCCAATACTCGTCCATAGCGACGATCTTATCGCCTTTGAGCTTGATGAAGGACATAGCGTGGAACGAAGCGGAGCGATCCTTGGGGTACACTCGTGTTGCGGTGATAATCATATCATCCGTTGTGACGATCTTTACAACCTCACCATCCCAATCTCCTGGATACTCGCAGTTGGCTCTTATAAATTCCTCGATCGTGAAATGCTCATTAGAGCAATGCCAATTCACATAAGCATCAGCATAAAAATATTCTCTTATCTCGTCTGCTCGCTGTGCGAGAACGTCAGACCAAAACTGTTGTATGTTCATATCTCAACTCCTCAAATCCGTAAATATATATGGACACAATTATTCAATATAATGTTATAGCATAAAAATGTGAAAAATTCTACCATATACGTAAAAATATCGCTCATACCGACAAAATATAGTGATCAGAACGGCGGACATTGTTAATCAAGGGGCTTATACTCTGTTTCAGTTCTTAAATATGCTTCGGGATCACCGTTCAAAATGAGGTCAGCATACTCCGATGGAGCGTTGTAAATCAGATAGTCAAGCTCTGACCGTTCATACATATTACGGGCAACCTCGTTCTCAACGGCAATGGTATCAATCGCAATCATACTGCCATCGGTGAATTTCAGTTCCACACAGGCAGTATCCATATTAAACTCACAAGAAATCAAATACGTCATATCCGCCCTCCTTAAATCATACCGAAGTGCGTCAATGCCTCCTTGATTGCTTTTTCTTTATCCAGCGGGCATTGCGGCTGTTTAGCGTCCTCAGACTTCGGCTTATTGTAGTTCTCACGCTCGATGATACCGCACTTCTGTTTTACCTGTGCGATATACAAGCTGCTGACTTTCAAGCCGCTGTGCTCCAACACATAATCTTTGATTTCTTGGTAGGTGGCTTTCTTTTCCGCATCGGTCAAATCCATCTCATCCATATCCAAGTTAATCTCGATATGTTGCTTCGTATTGAGTTTGGACAATAAGCATACCGTCTCAACATGCCTTGGGACAATAGCGTGAATAAAACGGTGTCTATTTATGCTGATTGCCCGTCCTCCCTCGTAGAGCAGTTCCCGCCTTCTAAAGCGGTCGAGTGGGCAGATTTGATGTAAAACTAAGCCACACCCAGTGTGTATTTATAGTTTAGCGCTTCAATAACCGCATCGATGATTTCTACACCAAATTCCTTTTTTGATATCCCCAGAGACTTCAACATTTTCTTGTTTTTTCTGAGGGACTTCCAAAGGAGTTTTTTATCTCTCTCGTTCAACTCGATTTTATAAAGGAAGTTCGCTAAAGATACGATCAGCAGTTTAAATTCGGAATACCACTTTGCCTTGTTTTCATCAGTTTCCTGTGAAGCGAAATCATCAAAGTCCGCCTCAGTGTATTTGGGCAATAGCCCAAGAATCGGATTCACCAGTAACTGCGTCGAAGAAGACATACGGATTGGACTGCCGCCATGCGTTCACAAGGGGCTGAAGCTCCTCCTCGGCAAGTCCCATCTCAAGAGCGCCCATTGCCTTGAGCGCACCGACCGATCCGCCGTATCCGAGCGCCAGCTCCGCGATTTTGCCTTTCTGCCGAAGGTGTCCGTTCAAACCGTGTTTCTCCACGGGGACTTTGAACATCTGGGAAGCTGACGCACAGTAGATGTCGCCTCCGCTGCGGAAGACCTCTGTCCGCCACGCTTCGCCGGCATACCAGGCAATGACCCTCGCTTCGATGGCCGAAAAGTCCGCCACATAAAATCTGCAGCCCTCCTTCGGAATGAAAGCCGTGCGTATCAGCTGTGAAAGCGTATCCGGGATATCGTCATAAAGCATTGACAGCGCATCCGTATCACCACTCCTCACAAGCGCCCTCGCCGCGTCAAGGTCCGGCATATGGTTTTGTGGCAGGTTCTGTAATTGAACGAGCCTGCCGGCAAAACGCCCGGTCCTGTTCGCGCCGTAGAACTGGAACATCCCTCTGCATCTGCCGTCGGCGCAGGCGGCATTCTCCATTGCCTGATACTTTTTGACAGACGATTTGGCAAGCTGCTGACGGAGCAGGAGCGCCTCGGAGATGTCGCCGTCCGTTTCGCCGATCAGCGCTGCTACAGCCTTTTTGCCGAGTGTGTCGGTCTCCACACCGTTGTCCGACAGCCAGGTCTTCATCTGCGCCACAGAGTTGGGATTGTCGAGTTCGGTCAGTTCCCGCATCGAGGCGGTAAGGCTGTCCCGCGTTTCCGCGTCAAGGGCAATGCACTGTTTTACGAACGGCATATCCACGCGGATGCCGCGGTCATTGACCTCCTGGTCGAGATGGTATTCATCCCATACCGAATCCGGCACGGGGAACTTCGACAGCTTCGCCTGTATCTGCATTTCGGTCTCAACGTCCCGGAGGTTGTATGCTTTGTATCTGTCCCATTTTTCCGGGTCATGCTCCGGCAGATTCCTTGTCCGTCCGCCGTTTGCCTTCGTGGGAGCACAGGGTGTGGAGAAATACCGTATCAGATCCCGCCCCTCTGTCAGCTTCTGCTTCTCAAGCCCCAGAACAGCGCCGACCCCTTCAAGGGAAAGCGGCAGCCCCATATACGCAGACCACACCATCGAACACCGCCATGACTCCGGGTTCAGAAAACGGACGCACTCCGTTGACAGCGGATGCCTGTCATGGAACGGGTCGAGTCTGATCCCCATATCCGACAGATACCGTGAAAGGCAGACGCGCTCGAACTGTGCGTTGAACGCCCACTTGGTCACGGAATCGTCGGTCAGCGCCGACAGGACATCCGCCGTCAGCGTCTCCCCGGAGGCGAGGTCGATGACGCAAACCTCACCGCCGTCCGCGCTGTATCCGAAGAGCAGGATCTCAAAGTCCGGGCTTTCCGCATATTTGTAAACGCCGCACTTCTGAAGGCTGACCGATGAATACGTCTCAATGTCGATTTCAAGATTTCTCATGTCGATCCTCCATAATGCAAATGAGGCGGCAGAGGGAGAAACTCCATGCCGCCCCGGAAGCCTTACTTCGTGAATTCCTTCATGCGTTCCGCATGGTATTCGGCATCGCGCTTTTCGCGTTCAGCCTGACGCTTTTCGTTCCTGCGGTCATTGATGAAAGTCTGGATCCCGACGAACACCCACGTGAGAGTTGCCAGGGAAAAAGTACCGATGAGAATGTTGACGAGCAGTTCGGTGACTGCGCTTACGGTTGAACTTTCCATGTCCGCACCTCCTTAAGCCAGGAAATCGTCGTCGGCGAGGGTGGCGAAATCGTCAGCCGCCGTGGACTTGCCGCCGAGAGGCTCACCGTCTCTGACCTTCTGGATGTTGCCCAGACCGCAGGCGATGCCTTTGTTGCCGTTGGAGTTGAAGGCGAAGAAGTTCAGCGAGACGCGGGCATAGCACCCGGAGTAGACCTCGCTCCTGTCGAGGATGGGCTTGACCTGTCTGTCCACAATCTGCGGAGCCGTGGTGGAATTGGCGTTGATGAACCAGTGCCCCTTGTAGGCTTCATCGTCGCGCTCCACGTCGCCGTCGCGCAGAGGCAGCTTGATGGCCGCCTTGTTGGGCTTCTTTCCGCCGAACTTTGCCACGCCTTCCTCGATGGCGGCGTCAATAGCCGCGTTGATGGCACTGACGGTCTCGGTATCGGACTTGGGGATGAGGACGGATACGGAATATTTCTCCGCGCCGCCGTTGATGGATATGGGCTCCCAGCCATGGAAGTAAGAGAGGCGGGTGCCAGTGCCAGTGATAACCTTGGTTCTGCTTGAATTGTTAGCCATTTTAAATATCCTCCTTGATTTCGTAAAATTCGTTAATGGCGTTTGAAACGTTCATGGCCGGACGCCTGTCCGATTTCGGAACAAGAATCGGCCTGCCCGGCGCTTTGGTGATGAGGCCGCCGAGAATTTCCTCAAACCTGTCTTTGCCCATCAGTTTCTGCATTTCGGTCAGCGGGATAAGGGACTGACGGTAGATATCCTTATAACCCGCTTCTTTTGCCGCTTCCGCGACGGCTGCCTCATCGCGGTACTTGCGGACGGAGCGCCCTTCGACCACCTTGAAGCCGTTCCACTCCTTGCCGTGGTTCAGCGCGGCGTCAAGAGCGTAGGCGGCGATCTCGTTCGCCCATTTGGTCAGATCAGGCAGCACGGCGAGGATCTCCTCGATCTCCGCGTCCGTGAGCAGAGGCGGCATCCGGAACTCGGTCTGCGCCAGCTTCAGCTTTTCTTCGGCTCTCGCACGGCATTTGACAGCCGCACGGCAGAAGGTACACCATTCGCCGGGGAGATACTCGCCTTCGCCGTCATAGGCCATCTTCGCCCTGGGCTTCAGCTCGTTTTCCGCCCAGGCTTTCAGATCCTCCACGGGGATCGTCCAGGTGCTGACGTTCTCACGGCGCGGCTGGAAGATGGTCATCGACACCTCGCGGATATCGTATAGAGCGTCATACACCGCCAAAGCGCCGAGCGCGTAGAGTTTCATCTGCGGATTGCCCTCCGCCTCGACGAGGACTCCCATACCGTACTTGAAGTCGATGATGTGAAGCCTGTTGTCGGAGATGATCAGACAGTCCCCGGTGCCGAAGCCGTCCGGCACGTAGCAGGAGAAGTCCAGCCTCTGCTCGATGAGGATGACCGGGTCTTCGCAGACCTGCTTCGCCGCTTCATACTGCTCCATGACGAAATCGACGTAGGTGTCGGTGCATTCCTCCATCTCATCGGAGTCGTAATCCGATATGGGACGGCGGCTCCGCATATGGAGAGCGCGCTTCAGCTTGTGTTCGCACAGAGCGTGCGCCGCGGTGCCTTCTCTGGCGGCTTCGGAGCCCGTGTTCTCAAACTCAAGCTCCAGCCTCGCCGACGGCGTGCAGTTGAGCCACCTGTGAGAGCCGGACGCGGACAGGACAGCGTGATCAGCCATTGCCCAGCACCTCCGCTTTCTTCAGCACCGCTTCGTACTGCGACGGGTCGATCTCACTGAGCCGGTCAGCGCCGAAGCTCTGAATGATCGCTCTGACCTCTGCCGTGTAGCCGTCGCGGCTCTTTTCAGCAAGAACGCCTCTGACCTTTTCAAGCGGGATCGTCTGCTTTTTCTTCGCTGGCGCTTCCTTCGCTTCCGTCTGCGGGCTGTCAGCAAGGGACGCGCATAACGCCCTTACGCTGTCCGCAAGACCGGACAGGCTGTCCGCCGTTTTCAGAAGCAGCTGTGCAACATCAGCTTTCGTTTTCTGTTCGATCATCTGTTTTTACCTCCTCGCTGATGGCGATCTCATCGACCTTGTCTCCGGGAATGAGGACGATCACTCTGCGCATTTCGCCGAGAAGCAGACGCAGAAGACGCTCACGGACGGAGACTTTGCGGACAGCTGCGATACCGCCCGTCTTCGGTTCTTTTGAAACGCTTACCTTTAACTTGTGTCTCATGGCTTTACCCCTTTCCGAGGACTCTTTACTGCCGTCCTCTAACTGGTAGCCTTGGGAGGAGGTCAAAACTGACGGTCGGACGAAAAAATTTTGAGAAAATAAAAAAATCCCGCCGGAAACAATCACTGTCCCCGACGGGAATACCGTTATATCTTCAGATATGTGCCGCCCAATGCGACGATTGTAAGGGGCCCGGCCTTGCCATCAACCTTTAGCCCTTTTGCTTTTTGAAACGCTTTCACGGTCTTTTTCGTTTTTGAGTAATAGTTCCGATTCCCAAGCGTGAGTCCGTCAAAGCCGGCTCCACATAGTAAGATTTGTAACAGCGATGTCGATTAGGTTCTCCCCGAATTGGATCGTCTGTGTCGAAGTATCCGGCGGATCAGCAAGCCAATTCAGGACTGGCTTTTCAAGATAGTTGTATGTGACGTACAGGTATCCGCCATACCGTTTGACGAGACGCTCCTTTAGCACCTGCCATGTGGAGTCGTAAAGGACGGAATGCAACTCGATCTCCGAGTCTGCTGTCACCGTGCAGTTTCCAATCAGGAACTGCTGGTTTGCAGAAACGGATGCGTTGTGCCGGTTGATTAGAAACGCGAAGAACTCCGCAGGTGTTCCAGTGAACTCATACGGGTCGCACACGCTGTCGATCAGGTACGCAAGGCACCCTTCTGCGGTGTACTTCGTCTGTCCGGACAGGTTCCGTTCGTCCTTAATGACCCGGCCTTTGAAGACCAGCCGTCCATCACGGTGCACCTTGACCACACTGACCAGCTTCCGTATCCGGAACACTGCTGGGTGAGTGTCCGGGACTGAAAACGTTAAAAGACCCGGTTCATTGACGGTTAGGTCAAGAATCGGGTCGATTACAAGATATCTGGGGAACTTCGGATCATACAGGATGTCCGAATCCGAATACATGGTATAGATCATAGCCGTCCTTTCCGGAATGTGAAGATGGTCGTTCCTGTGGATTCGACCGCCACAGACCTTGTTTCATCACCGGGCAGGTACATTTGGCTGTTCAAGTGTCCACCCGGGGACATCTGCAGTCGCACCGTGTTCCCGGAAGCAGTGAATGTCAATGTAGCCTGCTCCGTATTGCTCACGAACGGGACGACCGGCATCCTTGCGTTTCTCAGGATCGCGGTCCCATTTCCGGTCACGGTAACAGTCGTTTCCTGCTTATCCATTTTGAACGGCTCTGCCGTGATTGTGACGGCAATCTCGCAGTACCCGTCGCGCTTTGAGATGGAAGTTACATCCACACGGCCCGTATAGTAATAATTCGGGTCTTTGCTGAATACGATCTGCATCCGTTTGCCGTGGACCGTGTTCACGAAAGCGGAGACCCGCGCGTCGTATTCGCCGGTCGCATACAAGGTCAGAAGGATGATGCGGTCGTTGAACCGGATCGCATCAAAAGCCTCTGTCAGGTCCAACGACCCGTCTCGCCCGGGAACGGGCACGAAGTTCGTCTGCGCCGTGGGCATGGGGATCTCATACGGGGCTACGATGAGCCCGTAATCCGTATGCGTGTTCTTGTTTCCAAACAGGATATAGCTCATGCGTACCTCACTTTCAGCTTCTGCATCTGTCCGAGCGCATTGTCCATTTCAGGGGCCAGCCACCCGATCACAGCGCCGGTATCCGTCACGATCTGCCTTACGCCCAGCTGAGGCAGGTATGCTTTCATAAGGTCGAACATGGCCGAGACCGTAGCGGCCACGGACAGGTTCGCAGAGGGCAGTACCGCAGACGCATCGAAGTTCGCTGCAGCACGCACCGGTTCCAGATCAAAGTCGGTTGGGATCGCGTTCTGCATCTCCTTCTCCACATCCTCCATGGCGTCGACAAAGCCCTCGCCAAGGCCGAGCCCCATGTTTTCACCGATCCCGGCAAACACCGTGGACGGGGAGTGGATACCCAAGAGACCTTTGATGTTCTTGAGCAGGCCGTTTGCCCAACCTTTGACCTTGTTCCACAGCCAGTTTGCCGTGTTGCTGATACCGTTCCACAGGCCTTTGAGCAAGCTGGCACCGGCGTCGGCCATCTTGCTGGTCAGGCCAACGATCGCATCCACGATGCCGGTCACGATCTTCGGCACCGCTTTTACAATCTCCACAATGATCGTGGGCAGGTTCTCGATCAGGGCTACAAAGAGATCGACGCCCGCCTGAATGATCTTGTCGATGTTCCCGATGAACGCATCTACGATACCGGAAACGATCTCCGGGATGGCTTTCACTATGGTGGTAATAATCTCCGGCAGTGCCTGAATGAGTGCTACCAGGAGCTTGATGCCCGCCTGAATAATCTGCGGGATCGCATTGATGACCGCCTTGATGATGCCGTCAATGATCTTCGGGATCGCCTCGACAATTTTTGTAATTATCTGCGGCAGCGCGTTCACCAGCGAGGTCAGCAGTTTGATTCCAGCGTCGATGATCTCCGGAATGGAGTCGAGGAGGAAATCGACGATCGCCAAAATAATCTCCGGCAGTGCGTCGATCAGTACAGGCAGCGCATCAAGGAGGCCTTGCACCAGCCCCTCGATCAGCTGTAAAGCCGCATCGAGGATCATGGGCAGGTTCTCGATCAGTCCCTGCACAATGGTCACGATCGCCTGCACCGCCGCCGGGATCAGCGTAGGCAGTGCGTCTGCGATTCCCTGAACCAAAGCCGCGATCATTTGGACTGCCGCATCAATGATCAGCGGCAGGTTTTCTATAATTGCGTTCACGATTGTCATGATCGCCTGTACTGCTGCCGGGATCAGGCTCGGAAGCAGCTTTACGATGGTGGTCAACACCTCGGAAAAGAGACCCGTCACCGTCTGCAGCAGCACGGGGAGCAGTTCTCCGACCGCTTCGATCAGTGCACCGGCTACAGAGGGCAGCGCGGCTACGATATTCTGGATTACGGGAGTAATGTTTTTGACTACGCTCTTGAAGGCGTCGATCACGTCCATACAGAGCTTTCCCATGTCTGCGTCAGCACGGCCAAAGCCGGTGATCAGGTTCTTGATTGCACCCTGCATCGAGTTAACAGACCCGGAGATCGTGTGCTCGGCTTCCTTTGCGGTGGTGCCGGTGATATCCATGCTCGTCTGGATCACGTGAATCGCCTCGACCACATCCGCGTAGGAGTCGATGTTGTACTCAATGCCTGAGATGGCCTGCGCATCCTTAAGTAAGCGCTCCATCTCGGTCTTCGTGCCGCCGTAGCCCAGCTTAAGGTTGTCCAGCATGGTGTAGTTCTGCTTGGCAAACCCCTGATAGGCTGACTGGATCGCGGACATATCGGAACCCATCTTGTTGGCGTTGTCCGACATATCCGTAATGGCCATGTCCGCATACTCGACAGCCTTTTCCGTGTTCCCGCCAAGGGACGAGATCAGGCTGGCCGAGAAGGACGTGACCGTCTCCATGTACTCATTGGCAGAAAGACCTGCCGTCTTGTACGCGCCTTCGGCATACTCCTGCAGTTTCCCTGAGGAGTCTTTGAACAGGGTGTCGATGCCGCCGACCAGCTGCTCATAGTCTGCAAAAGCGGAGATGACCTCCTTGCCCAGCTTCACGGCGGCAGCACCTGCGGCAACGAGCACGGCACCCATGGCGGCTCCGACCGTTTTCAGAACGTTGCCGAGGCTTTCAAACTTGCTCTCGGAATCCTTGGCGGCGTCCCCGGCTTCATCGATCTCGTCACCCATATGCTTTCAGCGTTGCTCCCCGGTTCATATCACCGAGATAGCCGGAGTCATCTCCGAACAGCTGAAAGCCGCCGTTCCGGTCGATGCCGGGATACGCCGCAAAGTAGTCGCCGTCGATAGTTTCAAAGTTATAGTAGTTCGGCCACCCGTGCTGATCGTTGTAGGCTTCGCTCTGGATATCGTCGAGCAGGCCATAGAAGGTCTCACCCCAGGGAATGTTGCCGACCACAAGTACGGCGGTCTTAGACAGACCGCACATTCCGTCCTCCGGCATACCGGCTTCAGCGAACCTCTTGATCTTGTCCGCGTCGGCATCATTCATCTGTCCCTTGACCTCGACGTAGATATCGCAGTTTTCAGCGTAATTGGCGTGGTTCACGGTCACGCCGTGGAGCAGGAAATCCGGCAGATAATACGTGCCGTCGCCGAGGTCATAGCCTTCCGGCTCATATTCCCATTTGACACCGCAGGCATCGAAGAACACAGCCCAGCGTGCCTCAAGGCGGGAGCGGAAGCGGTAACCCTTGTATTCAGTCTCGATTGCTTTCAGTCCGTTCACAGCGCATCCACCTCCTCGAAATCAGCATTGAAATACCGTACCGGCTGTCTGCGGCGCTTCGCCGTCTCAATCTCCACGCTCATGCCTTCGGAGATCACGTCGCCGAGTACCCACAGTTCCTGACATTTGCCCTGCAGGACGATGTCCATGAACAGAGCGAGATCCCTTTCCTCCGGGTCTTCGTCATTTACGAACTGCGGAAACATGAGGTGCGGCGCAAGCGGGATCTGCCCGTGTTCCAGCGCGAAACGGCAGAACTGCCTGGTGCGTTCCGTGTTGCCCTCGACGTCCCCAGAAAACGGGGAGCAGATGTAAACGAGCGGACGGAACGGCTTTTGATTTTTCGTATCGTTTCTCATTCAAACGACCTCCTTATAAAGATTTGCCGAGGCCACGCCTCTAACGGGTAGCCTCGGCAAGAGGTCAAAACTGACGGTTTTTATAATTTTCTCTCAACTTTTTTTCTGCTCGGCGCAGCCAGTGCGTCACCGTGGTGGGGTCAACACCGAGGGAGGCCGCGTAATCCTTTGTCGGCACAAGGTCCATATGTACCGCGATGAACGCTTCCGCCCACTTGGGCTTGTCCGCCAGAACACTGCGAACCCACTCGCAGATGGCTTCGTACTGTTCCCGCTCCTCGCGGGCAAGTTCGTCCTGCCGGAAAATACGGTCATCTGCGACCTCGCTCATCAGCGGCTCGGAGGTGTCGACATCATCCTCGGTCTCGTCCTTGCCGGGTTTCGCCTTCGATTCGCCCCTGTGGCGGTTCAGCTTGCGCCAGGAGTTATACTCCGGCCTGTTATACTTCGCATCGAAGGCTTCTTGGATACGCTTCTCGCGCTCCTCCTGTGAAAGTGCCTCGCCGCTGTTCAGGTCAAGGGAGACCCACAGCTGTTCGGTTGCCTGCTCGTCCAGGTCAAGCATCTGGTAGGCTTCGTCATAACGGATTTTCAGTTTCATCTTTGCATTCCTTTCTGCGGGTGGTCCGACAGCGGAATGCAAAGGGAGCCTGCGGTTTCCGAATTCCCACAGGCCCCGTTCCGAAAAAAGAGCGCAAGAAACTAAGGTGGGTGCAATCCGGTCTCCAAACACGGTCTTCATCACCGTGTCCTGAACTCGCTATTGCATCCCGCCGTCTAATGCGCACTCGACTTCGAGATGTATTATTTGGGCTTTGAGCGCCCAGATGACAGCACGGCACCCGTGCCGTCAGCTCGACGTTCAAACATATATAAGGTTGATCGGAGGTGGGTCTGTGTCAGCGGTTACCCATCCTCGTCAATTTGCATCAGATCGCCGAAGACCTCGCCGTAGTAGACGGGGTTCAGATCCTCAAAACAGGTCGCGTCGTATCGTCTGAACACCGATGCCGCAACCTCGTTGCCGTACTTCGCCGCAACGCTGTCGGCGGTGTTCTCGATGTTTATCTGCCAATCCTGTCTGGTCATGTTGGTACCTCCGAATGTTAATTTCATATTTGATGAGGGGAATTTCACATCCGCAGAAACGAATTCTGTAAAAGGGGTAGAATTTTTCACACTTTTGTGCTATACTGGACAACGTGTATATTTCGGATTTCTCCCCATTACCGCCTTCGCCTCATCTACAACTAAAAACCTAAAGTAGATAAGGTTCCTGTCAACATCACAAAACAGCTCTTTGAGGTTACTAAGGCGGTGTAATGTTACTAATTTTGAAGGAGGTTATAGAGATGACCCCAAATCCGGTGCCACATCTTTGCGGAGGTATTCTCTTCGACCTGCTGCTTGAAGCAAGAAAGCCGCGCCAGAAGGCAAGAAATAAGCTGAACGGCGGATCAGACGGATTAACGATTCCCGGTGTTTACGCCGGACTTATCTACATAGTCACAGGTGAGGATTATTCTTCGGTTGCAGGGACTACCCTGAACAAGTGTGCGACCAACTATAAAAAATGCGATGACAGTACAGGCGACTATGTTCCTTTTACAAAAGCAGCCACACGCTCCGCTTTTCAAAATCTGTATCAAACAAATAAACCCTGCCTCCTCAAACGGACAGCAGGGTTTATAGAGAGATATTTGAATAAGGATAAGTGCGTGTGGTTGGTTTCAGCTTTGATTGAAACAATGCAGAAAGATGCATCTGTCGATGGCGAAACCTTAATAGCGGTCAGTCATTCTGATTCTCTTCCGGTAAAACAGCTTCATGAAGCACATCAGATAATGCTGTTGCCGTTTCTCTTGAGTGTTATCAACTACGTCATGTGCAATTGTCCTGATTGCGAATCCGGCAAAGCCACCTTTACCGCTTGGTATTCCCAGGCTGGTTCTAACACCGAATGGAAATTCAAAAGCGATATCGGGAGCGGAATTTCAGCAATCAGCATTGATACAGAGCTATCTGTGCCTACTACAGATACTTCTTTACCAACCCCAACAGATGCTGCACAAGATGAGCTTACTGATTGTGAAGTAATCAATAATGCCATATTGAACACCGGCAGAATAATGGCAGAGGTTTTCGGAGCCGCTGAACATCAGCTTGCCGAACAAATACGGCGGAAAAATAAAAAAGCGGATTCATCCGAAGATGAGTCCGATAATGCCGAAGCGGAGGTCGTGGATGGCGAAGAGCCAGCGGGTGCCGCTGCGGGAGATAAAGCAGTTGTGCATCAAACCATAGTAAATCAATATGGGGATCATCCAGTTCACATTGATCATGTCGAGAATTTGAAACTGTAACGGAGGTAATGCGTATGGCAAATGAAATACAAAAGGGATCTGTTCCGGTAATCCCGTCTGCCGGTGCGCCAATTACTCAGGTGAATCAGTATGGAGACCGTTCGGTACATGCGGATCATGTAGAGAATCTGAACGTTACAGTTATTGAGAATCAAGGTTCTCCTACCGAGGACGAAAACGGCGTCCCATTCGTCCCTCTGACGCCAACCAGATATGACAGCACAACCCGGATTATTTACCTCGGAACCGAAGAGGTTAAACTTCCGGTCCAGCTAACACCGCAGAGCAGTATTTCCCCGCAGGAGCTTCCTTATGTAAATGCACTGTGCGAAGTATACGCTGAAAAAATCAACGGTGTTGTGACGCCAGACACAATAGGAACCTTGTCCAACACCCTTCGCAGAAACTTTGCCGAACAGCGCAAAGCCTACTATAGTGCAGAAAGCGTCCATCGTTCGGTGCGCGAGGTCTTTTCCGACGGCGATAAACAGTTTCAGGCGCTCAAAACGGATGCTTATGACGGGATTTCCGACACACTCTTTGACGATCGCCACACGAGCGGATACAATCGTCTCCTCGCAGTACTTGATAAGGTTACGAACATTACACTTTCAAAATCCTCGCTTATGAACATAATCGGGCTGATAGCAAATCTTGAAAAGAAAGGCATCTGCCACATTTTGGTGAATGACGGGACGATTAAATCGTGGGTGAATATCGATGAATGATCTTTTCAACACTCCGTTTGAAACCGGGCTGCGTGCTATGCTAATCCTTTCCATCATCCGTTCCGGCGGTATGACAATTGACCGTCTTTCAGCATACGACTTTATGACGATATACGGAAGAGATTTTGAAGTGTCTGATTGGAACCTGCATGGGGATAACAGTTACAGCTTCAGCGAACTATCCTCCAAGCGTTCTGTATGTTTGGAAGGCATCAAGATGTTTGTACTGGATGGGCTTATAGCCGTTAACCGAACTGAAGGCGGTTTTCTGTACAAGCTAACTGCTGCCGGACGCAAGTATATCGGAACCCTTGAGTCCGATTACAAAGAGCAGTATTTATGATTGACATCTTGCCATTTCCCGGACACTGAATGTCCGATCTTCCCAAGGGCTGATATAGTCATCTGCAATCGTCACAACAGTTGCGGAGGGTTGGTCGGACTTCCACCGTTGGCGAATATTCTTTTTTGTAAGAAGAACATCAATCTGCTCCTCTGTTGCTTTTCCTTCCCTGAATAAAGAAATCACTTCATCTTCTGTAAAACCGAGTTCCTTTGCACATAAAGCAATCAGCGCCGGTTTCCCTGAAATGTCAATACCTTCTTCAAGCACCCTTTTTCTCAGGCTTGCTCCACTTTCTCCTTCTTGGAAAAGACCAAATCTCTCTCCGACTACGGCTGTTTGCTTTGGAAGTTCCATATTCATATGTGTTTTAGATTTGATAGGAGTTCCTGATATGGTAGGAGTCCTTCCGTTAATGCTATCGATTTGATATTGCGTAAGGTTCGGGCAAATCTTATCACGAACGTCCCCATCGACAATAAGATCACCTATTGCATCCAATAAGGACAAATGCTGGTCTGGCGTTAATAAAGGCTCTGGATATTCCGGAGGGGTCAATCCGTCCCTATAGCCCATAAAAATAATTCTATTTCTACGCTGTGGAACTCCGTAATCCGCTGCGTTAAGGATTCTCGGTTGAAGAGTACGATAACCGATTTCGTTCAGTTCGCTCCGTAAAATATCCGGTGTCACACTGCCGTCGGGGTACTCAATTCCAGTAATGCCTTTATACCCGAGGAATTGCATATCAACAAATCCCTCAACATTCTCCAGCACAATGTATTTCGGACGCACTTCATTGATAACTCGTACATACTCACCAAATAGCATATTACGGGGATCAGACTTGTCGCGTCTTCCTGCACGCGAAAAGCCTTGACAACTGGGACCCCCAATCATCAAATCAATTTCGGGTACAGTCTTATCTTTAAATATCTCAAGAGCAGCAATTCTATCCTCGATAATCTTGCCAGTCAGATTTTTTATGTCCGAGCGTTCAAACCAAGTGTTCTTTCCTTGTATTAATCCTAATTGTTCGTGTCTATGTTTATAGGTTACCTCGACCATATCACTAATATCGGAACTGAACAAAATATGGAAGCCGGCTTGAATCAGCCCTTCAGAGCATCCTCCCGCTCCACAAAATAGGTCAATAGCGTATGCCATTATTTTTTCTCCTCATCGTCTTTTAGATATTCTCTTATCCACAAACCGATTTCTGTAGACGCCTTTTTTCCTTCTGATGCTAATTTTTGCATAAAAGCGTCCTTGATATCAGGCTCTATCGCAACTTCAATTTTGGCTGTTTTTATACGCCCCGTTGGCCTACCGCCAACATTAGTTTTCTTTTTCATACTCGCCTCCAAACCATCAGGATATAATGGTGTTTTTATCCTGATAAAAACATTATACCATTGAATCCACTGAAAGTCAAGTTTTGTGTTGCGAACCAAACATTAAATGGCAATTTAAAAGGCGGAATGCTTTTCAACATCTAACCTGTAGCCTCGCTACACAGTTATCTAACCTGTAGCCTCGCAATTCGGCATTTTCGGTGTGCAGGATAGATGATGAAAAAGTTTGAAAGGGATTCCGGGCTGCCGCCGTTTTTGGGTGGCAAACCTCGGAATCCCTTTATTTCAGTACATTTCAGCCCTTTGCGACGTCGGTTCTCGTCATCAATGCTACGGTCTCCACATGTCCCGTATGCGGGAACATATCCACGGGTTGCACGCGCAAAAGGTGAAAGCCGCCTGCCGTAAGCACCTGCAAATCACGAGCCAATGTAGCGGGGTTGCAGGATACGTATACCAGCCGGCGAACGGAAGATGCAAGAATAGCCTCCAGCACCCGTTTATCGCACCCTTTTCTGGGAGGATCCAAAGTTATGGCATCTGGCACAAGGCCCTGAGCCATAAGCACTGGAAGCGCTTCTTCTGCAGGCGCACACAAAAAATCTGTATTTGTGATACCATTGAGCCTCGCATTTTCTTTGGCATCCTCCACAGCAGCGGGGACATTTTCTATCCCCAGGACTTTTTTACACCGTTTTGCCAACAGCAACGAAATAGCCCCCATACCGCAGTATAGATCCGCTATGGTTTCCTGAGACTGAGGGTCTAAAAAAGACAAGGCGGTTTCATAAAGCACTCTCGTTTGCTGTGCATTCACCTGCAAAAAAGAATGAGGGCTTACCCGAAAATTCAAACCGCAGATATTGCCTGTCAAAGCCGGTTCTCCCTTCAAAAGGGTCAGCTTCTCTCCCATGATCACATTGGTATCCCGCTCATTCACGTTATGATAGACCGTATCCGCCATGGGAAGAGACGCTAACAACTCCTTTTTATGGGGCAGCGAACCAGTAGTGACCAATACGGCCATGGTTTTCCCTTCCCCGGTGACCCGCACCACACCATGACGCAGGCAGCCCTGATGCGTCCGTTCATCATACGGCTCAATGGCATACTTTCGTGCCCAATCCCCCATGGCACGAATACATTCCATGACTTCCGGTCTTTCTATTGCGCAATTTTCGGCCGGAATCAGGCGATGACTGCGGGATGCAAAAAAGCCAAAGGTCAGGCGGCCATCCGGCCCATATCCGTAAGGAAATGCGCCTTTGTTTCGGTAATGATCCGGTTCCGCCATTCCCAGCACCGGCTGCACCTTTGCATCTGAAAGACCGCCGATGCGTACAAGTGCATCCCCTACCTGCTTCCGTTTTTCTTCCAGCTGCATGGCATAAGAAAGATGCCGCAATGTGCATCCGCCGCACCGAGGATAAGCAGGACAATTTGGCTCTACCCTGTTTGGAGAGGGCCGCAGCACCTCCACAAGCTTACCTATCCCATAGCCGGGGGTAACACGCAGAATCAATGTTCTGATCCGCTCTCCCGGCAAAGCCCCTGATACCAGCAGTACATATCCGTCCAATCTGCCGACTCCGGCCCCTTCACCGGTAAGCGCATCTATTACCAGCTCTAAGAGTTGATTCTTTTTTATGGGAATGGTGTTCATACGTTTTCCTCTTTGCTATTTTACAATAATGTTTTCCTGTCCAAAAGATGCATGCAGACTGTCCAGAAGCCCCTGACATATCTGAACATTCCAGCTTTTAGGCGCTCCTTTGGCTACCCGCTTGGCATCTACCAAGATCACCGGCGTATTGCCCGGATAAGCAGTCAGCAACGCATGTACCTGCTCCGCCTGAGAAAAAGAGGCAATACGAATATACAAACGTCGATTTTCTTTGACTGCCTGTGAAAGAGGGCTTATCTCTTCTATAAGAAGGGAGTTGGCACGTTCTTCCCGAATATTCAATTTTCCCTTGATAAGCACCGCCGCATCATCATGAAAAAGGCCGCCGGTGCTCTGCAGTACTCTCGGAAAAGCTACCACCTCCACAGAACCGGTAACGCCTTCCAACACGCCATATCCCATCATCCCTGTGCCAGACTTGGTAGGCCGGCTTTTACATTGGCTCAGCAATCCGCCCACGATGACGGATGCATTATCTGCAATGCCAGAAAGCCCATCCGCCTGACTGAGTTCCTGTACCTGCTGGGGTAGTGTACTCAAAAGTGCGCCATATGCATCCAGAGGATGTCCGCTGAGATATAAACCAGTAGCCTCCCGCTCTTTCTGCAGCAGCAGCGCATGCTCCATTTCCTTTACGTTGGGATACCGTATCGGCGAGGGTTCCAGCGGTTTTGTTTCTGCATCCCCGAAGTCGAAAAGACTCATCTGCCCGGTTTCCCTTACTTTCCGCTGACGCTGCCCATCTTCAAACACCTGTTCATACACCCCAAGCAACTGACTGCGGCGCACCCCCATTGAATCGAAGCAGCCGGACAAGATCATATTTTCCAGCATGCGTTTGTTGAGTCCCTCTGTTCGCCGGCAGAAGTCTGCAAAATCCCGGAAGGGACCGTTTTCTTTCCGCTCTTTGACCATGTTGTCCATAACGGCGGCTCCAACGTTTTTTACCGCTGCCAGTCCAAAGCGGATGCAATCTCCTTCCACGGAAAACTTTGCCACGGATCGGTTTACATCCGGCTGCAGCACCTTTATGCCCATACGGCGGGCGGCGTATACATATTCGGCAACAGCATCGGAAGAAGCCATATATCCATTGATGATGGCCGCCAGATACTCCACAGGGTAGTAGCATTTCAAATATCCAGTGCGATAGGTAAGCACCGCATAGCAGGCGGCGTGAGCTTTGTTGAATGCATAGGACGCAAAGTCCATCATCTCATCAAAGATATGGCTGGCTACCGCTTCCGGCACTCCCCGTTTTACGGCCCCCTCTACCCCGTCTGTACCATGAATAAAGTATTCCCGCTCCCTGGCCATAACATCATGTTTCTTTTTGCTCATGGCACGGCGTACGAGATCAGCGCGTCCCATGGAATAGCCTGCCAGCGTACGAACGATTTCCTGTACCTGTTCCTGATAGACCATACAGCCATATGTGTTGGAAAGGATAGGTTCCAGAGCCGGATATTCATAATGGATGGAAGCGGGGTTATGCTTTCCCTCCACATATCGTGGGATGCTCTCCATGGGGCCGGGACGATACAGTGCAATACCTGCAATGATATCTTCGAAGCAGTCCGGTTTGAGCTGCATAAGGAACTGCCGCATCCCCGCCGATTCCAGCTGGAACACTCCGTCCGTATCTCCACGTGAGATCATATCATAGACTTTTTTATCCGTAAAATCGTTTTTGGAAAAGTCCGGCACAGGCTTTCCCTGTTCACCGATAAAAGACAGTGCATCCCGGATCACCGTCAGGGTACGCAGCCCCAGAAAATCCATTTTCAAAAGGCCCAGTTCTTCCAGCGTAGTCATGGGGAACTGAGTGATAAGTACTCCATCGTTGCTTTGCAGTGGCACCACTTCATTCAACGGTACACCGGAGATCACTACTCCGGCCGCATGAGTGGAGCAATGCCGGGGCAAACCTTCCAGCTTCATGGACAGATCCAGTACTTTGCGCATGGCCGGATCTTCGTCATAGAGTTTTTTCAGTTCCGGCTGCATATGCAGGGCATCCTGCAAAGTGATTTTGAGCATGTTTGGGACCAGTTTGGCCAGTTTATCCGCATCTCCATAGGGCATACGCAGCACTCGGGCCACATCCCGGATCACCGCCCGGGCAGCCATGGTGCCGAAAGTGATGATCTGTGAAACATGTCCTTCTCCGTACTTGCGGCCCACATAATCGATGACCTCCTGCCGCCGTTCGTAGCAGAAGTCCACATCAAAATCCGGCATACTCACCCGCTCCGGATTCAGAAAACGCTCAAAAATCAGTTTGTATTTCAACGGATCCACATCGGTGATATCCATACAATAGGCTGCCAGGCTGGCTGCGCCGCTGCCTCGACCGGGGCCAACCATAATACCATGGGATTTGGCATAGTGAATAAAATCCCATACGATGAGATAATAATCCACAAAGCCCATGCTTTCCACTACATTGAGTTCATAATTGAGCCTGTCCCATGCCTCCTGTCCGGCCCCCGGCATTTTCTGCGCCATGCCTTCTTCACAAAGCCGCCGAAGAAACACTTTGTTTTCCGATCCATCCGGGCTGGTAAATTTGGGCAGCCGTCGTTTTCCAAACTCAATGGTAACGTTGCACTTTTCAGCTACCTCAAGCGTATTGTGAATGGCTTCTTCATCCTGCGGAAGAGCCTGACACATCTCTTCGTAGGATTTACAGTAAAACTCCTCCGCTTCCATCTTCATGCGGTTTTCTTCATCTACGAACCGCTGCGTCTGAATGCACAGCAGTACGTCCTGGGCTTCCGCATCCTCTTTGTTTACATAGTGGATATCATTGGTAGCCACCGTTTTAATGTCCAGTTCTTTTGCAAGCTGCCGAAGTTTAGGCAGCACATACAGCTGTTCCCGTAGGCCATGGTTCTGGAGCTCAATATAAAAGTCCTCTCCAAACATGTCTTTGAGCCTTTTGGCCAGCGCATAAGCTTCCTGATCCCGATTATGGAGCAGGCGCTGCGGAATATCTCCCGCCAGACAGGCCGACAGGCATATGACGCCTTCGCAATGATGACTCAGCAGGTCATAATCAATACGCGGTTTATAATAGTAGCCGTGAATAAAGGCCTCGCTGGACAGATACATGAGGTTTTCATACCCCTTCTGGTTCTTGGCCAGCAGGATCAGATGCCCATATTCCCCGTCTTCCCTGCCTTCTTTAACCGTATATCCTCGGGGGGCCACATAAGTCTCAATCCCCAGGATAGGCTTTATACCTTCAGCCAGACAAGCCCGGTAAAAATCAATGACCCCATACATGACCCCGTGATCTGTAATGGCCATAGCTGTCTGTCCCAGTTCCTTGGCCCGGCGCACCAGTCCTTTAATACGGCTGGCTCCATCCAGCAGGCTGTACTGGGTATGCACATGCAGATGCACAAAGGGACAATCCATACAGCAAAACCTCCCCATAATGATGAAAAAAGTATACCATGCCGGTGTGAAAAAGAAAAGAAAAAGAAACAGCCAAAGCCGCAGCATCTTTTAATGAAAAGAAAAAGGACAGCGCATAGCGCCGCCCTCCGTATATTTTTATAAAAGCTACAGACCCAACAGACCTGCCATATCATAAAGTCCGGGAGCCTTATCCGCCATATAGATGGCGGCCTTCAATGCACCGGAAGCAAACAAAGCTTTGCTGTACGCACGATGGGTAATGGTCAGTTCTTCATCCGGGCCGAAAAAGCGTACAATATGTTCTCCTGGGACAGTGCCGCCTCTCAGGGAATGGATACCGATCTCCCCCTTCTCCCGGCGCTTATGCGTTTCCTGTCTTCCGTAAATCAGGGGCTCTTCCTTTTCTCTTCCGTCTTCTACGGCGGCAATAAGCATTTTGGCCGTACCGCTGGGTGCATCATATTTGAGATTATGATGCGTCTCTATAATCTCCGCATCAAATGCTTCTCCCAGTATCCGCGCAGCCTGCTTCACCAACGCCAGTTGAAGGTTCACTCCCAGAGACATGTTCCCAGTATAGAACACCGGGATAGACGCGGCGGCTTCCTTTACCCGCTGCTGCTGTGCCAAAGAAAGGCCCGTAGTCGCCAGCACAATGGCTTTGCACCGCAGCAGACACAGCGACAGGGCCTCCATGGCTCCTTGGGGAGCAGAAAAGTCTATAAGCACATCAAAGTCTGCCTTTTCGGCTGCTTCTGCATTTGCATGCAGGGGAACCGGATACTCTCCCACCGTTCGATCTATGCCGCCTGTCAGTGTAAGGGGCCAGCTCCCGCTTTCCAACGCATGCTGCAGCGTGCGACCCATATGACCCAGAGCACCGTTGATAAGAATCTTTACATTCCGTTCTTCCATAATACGTCTCACTTAAATAAGTCCAAAGTCTTTAAGCGCCTTTTTCATAAGCTCCCGGTTTTCCATCTGCGGCGGTACCAGGGGCAAACGCAGTTCGTCTCCACAGAGATCCATCATATGCATCATGGTTTTAATGGGGATAGGATTTGTCTCGCAGAAAGCGGCCCGCCAGACAGGCAAAAGCATGAACTGAAGTTTCCTGGCAATATCCAGCTTCCCTGCAAAAAAAGCCATGCACAGATTATGCACTTCCGAAGGTGCTACATTGGCAATTGTGGAGATAACGCCTTTTCCCCCCACCGACAGCACGGGAAGAATATGGTCGTCGTTTCCGGAATAAATATCCAAACCCGGACACAAGGCCGCCAGATTCACGATCTGCTCGATATTCCCGCTGGCCTCCTTGATCCCCACCACATTTTCACACTCTCCCATGATCTTCTGCATGGTGGCCGGCAATACGTTAAGTCCAGTACGGGAAGGCACGTTATACACCAAAATAGGCAGGTGCACCTGTTCGCAAACAGCTCCGTAATGTGCCACCAGTCCCGCCTGAGAAGTTTTGTTATAATAAGGAGTCACTATCAATAGCCCGTCCACTCCCAAAGCCTCTGCCTCTCTGGAAAGTTCAATAGCCTTGGCAGTATTGTTGCTGCCGGAACCGGCGATGACAGGAACCCGCCCGTCTACCCGTTCCACACAGAAACGAATCACCTCCGTGCGCTCCTCGGGGGTCAGGGTGGCCGCCTCACCGGTAGTGCCGCAGACAATGATAGCATCAGTGCCGCTGATGATCTGCAGTTCTATCAGCCTGGTAAAAGCAGTGTAGTCTACAGATCCGTCTTTAAAAGGTGTGACGATGGCCACACCGGAGCCTTTGAACAATGTGCTCATGCTTGCGCCTCCCATTTTTTCAACAGCAGTTCCAATATCTCCACAGCGTTGGAAGCGGCTCCTTTGCGCAGGTTATCTGCCACGCACCAAAGGTTCAGTCCGTTTTCTACGGAAAAGTCCCGGCGGATACGGCCCACAAATACCTGATCCTTTCCGGCAGCTTCAGTGGCCAGCGGATAGATATTTTGAGAAGGCTCATCCTCAATGACCAGGCCCGGCTGATTTTGCAAGGCGGAAAAAACTTCTTCCATGGTAAAAGGACGATTCAGCTCCACATTGATGCTTTCGCTATGGGAGCAGAACACCGGCACCCGCACACAGGTAGCCGTAACCGGAAGTCCCGGCAAGGAAAAAATCTTGCGAGTCTCCTCTATCATTTTAATTTCTTCTTTGGTGTAGCCGTTGTCTGTAAACACGTCTATATGCGGCAAACAGTTGTTGGCAATGGAATGGGGAAACTTTTTGGGCGGCAGCCCCCGCAGGCCATTCTCCAGGTCTTCCCATCCCCGCTTTCCGGCTCCGGAGACACTTTGATAGGTGGAATACACCACTCGCTTAAGCCCGAAAGCATCGGCCAAAGGCTTAAGCGCTACCACCGCCTGAATGGTAGAACAGTTGGGGTTGGCAATGATCCCCTTTTGCATATATCCGGGCAACGACTCCGGATTCACCTGCGGAACGATAAGCGGTACAAGAGGATCCATGCGCCAACAGGAAGAATTATCTATGACAACGGCTCCGGCCTCAGCGGCCAGAGGGGCAAATTTTCTGGACACCTCGCCGCCCGCAGAAAACAGAGCCGCCTGAAATCCTCTGCCGGCAAAGCTGTTTTCCTCCAAAGGTTCTACGGTATACGATTCCCCCATAAAGGAAAGCTTCTGCCCGGCGGAACGGGATGATGCAAAAAGAGTATACCGAGCCTGGATCCCTTTTTCTTCCAGTACTTTTAAAAACATGCGGCCGACCATGCCTGTAGCGCCTACTATGGCGATTTTCAACGATTCCATGTATATTGCGCCTTTCCTAAGAAAGATATGTCTATTCAGACACAAATATCTTATCGTTCCTTCGGCTTTTTGTCAACAAAGCCGCTAATCCCGGGGTACCAGCCAACCGGCGGCTGCATTTTTCTCTCCAGCGTACAGAGCCGCCTGCACCGGCAATGTTTCTGCCTTCTCTTCCCCCAGTGCCGCTGCCAGAGCCCTGGCTATAAGGGGCACTGCGTTGAGAGCCTGTTCTAATGTGTTTGCATTATGCCCCACTTCCAGCAGCAGACAATGAGAGGAAATATGCTGATTATACCGCCCGGGTTTTACACGCACAGGACGGCCCATCCCGGGCACAAGTTGATTCAATGTCTCGGTAAAGCGGCTGGCCAGCGAATAATTGGAATCAAAGTCCGGCTTCTGCTCATACTTTTCTCCCTTTCCCACCACACACATAACCCGGGCGGCAGGTCCCCCGGGAGCAGCCACATAATCTTTTTTGTTGGAACCGGCGTCCCGATGCAGATCGATAAACACCTCCAGTGAAGGATATTTCGCCCGATAAGCCGCCATTGTCTTTTCTGAACGGGTGTAAGCGGTGGAAAGTTTCGGTGGTTCATGGTCGGTAGTATCATGAAGCACAATATAGCCGTATTCTTTCTCCAAAACTTCTTTCAATGCCTCTCCCACAGCCAGCACGCTTTTATCCGCATCATTTGTGCGAAAAGCAGAAGTCTGTTTGTAAGGGCTGTCCGCAGTCTGTGTATAGGCTTCTGTCGTATGTGTATGATAGATGAGTATCTGGGGACCTTTTTCTTCCTGTCTGTCTGGCAGCTGCTGTTTCTGAGGGCTCTCTTCTCTGCCTCGGAAAGCGGCCGCGAACAAATTTTCTCCTCCTTCAGGCAACACGGCTGTGTCCACTGCCGTTAAAGGTAAAGGATCCGCTTTTTCGACCTCGTTTGCAGGCACCTGCGCCATGGTATGGGAAGTCTGCGGGTATATCCAGCTCTCCACCCGATGGATGCTCATTCCCAGAAGCAGCATACACAAACCAAATACCCACGGATTCACCGGGGGGCGATTCTTTTTTATGTTTGTACGTCTCATAGGCACCTCCTTGAAAAGAGCCTATGCCCAAGGTCGCTGAATTATGGCAGCATGGCGCATAACGGACCGTAATTCTCTCCAAAAAAGGCAAGATTCAATCCCTGGCTTAAAAGTCTGGCTCCGTCTTTGACCATTGCATCTATATCCTTTGGCGTTACCACCATGGAAAGAAAATCCTCTTCCAGCAAAGTTTGGAGATTTTGCGCCAGATATCCGTTGCCTGTGCGCCGCAAGCCGCTTTCCAATATAGCTTCGGCAGAGAGCACCAGCGGGATTCCCAGCGCCAGTACCGGAACGCCAAGGGTTTCCCGGTTCAGTCCTTTCTGGAAGTTTCCGACCCCGGCTCCGGGAGAGATTCCAGTATCGTTGAGCTGCACCATAGCCCCAATGTGACTGCTGTCTAAAGCTGCCAGAGCGTCTACGGCGATCAGCGCCGCCGGAGACAGCGCCTTGACCATGGCACCAACCGCTTCCACCGTTTCTATACCGGTAACGCCCATAACACCTGTTGGGAAAGCGGCTACGGAACGCACCTCATGTCCCAAAACTTCCTTACAATGATCCTGCAGGTGACGGGTCACCACGATCCCCTCCGCCGTCCGTGGGCCCAAGGCATCCGGGGTGATCTTCCGATTTCCCAATCCTGCCAGGAGCACCGGACCGGAAGGCAGCAGCGCATCCAGTTCCCCTGCAAGACGTTTGGCACCTGCCTCACGGCACCGGGGATCGGCTATAAATTCCTTCGGCAGCGTAAATGTTACATAGTTCCCAACGGGCTTCCCCAGTTTTTGTGCGGCTTCCTGCGTTTCCACGCGAATGCGGGAAATGTCTATACCTGCAAAGTGTTCGCACTGTTCCTGAACCCCCGGTATATCGGGGCAGCGGCTTTTAGCTTCCAAAGCAAGATCTGTCCTGTATGCCACATGTGCCTCCAAAAATAAAATTCCCGGCCGCCCTTACAAAAGCAGCCGGGTACAGTATGCCCCTGGATTTATAGCATGATACAGATAAGTCCACTGCATCCCTGATTTGCCATGCGCTCTATGGTGCTTTGCATGCGCATCTGTGCTTGCTGCGAAAGGCCTCCTTTTTGCAATTCCATTTTCTCCTGTACCAGTTCGAGAAGCGTCTTGCCAAAGAAGCTTATATCCCATACGGAGGCCGGGTCTTTCTGTGCCGCCTCTTTCAGCTGTGCAATAAGGTTTTCCGCCTGTTCCTGCGTACCCACCATGGGACTGACTTCCGACCGGATATCCACGCGGATGCAATGAAGCCCTTTGCTCCTGGTGCGTAGTGTCACCCCATACCGGGGACCCTGACGAAATATCTCCGGTTCCAGCAGTTCCATTTCCTTGAAATCCGGCGTGACTACCCCATATCCCGTAGCCTCTGCCTGCTCCAAAGCGCCGGAAAGGCGATCCCACCGTTTTTTTGCCTCCAGGCAGTCTTTAAGAAGAGAGACCAGCGCAAAATCATCGGCAATAGTGGTTCCCGCTTCTCTGGAAAGCAGTTCGTAGAACACTCCATCCTCCAGCGTAAGATGCAGACGCACCTCCCCACGGCCAAGATCGATGGCTCCGTTTTCTACAGACTTGACCTTTTCCACGGCGGCCAAAGACTCTTTCAGGCGGATATATTCTCCTACGGTACGCACAGGTTCCTTCCGCACGGCATCCAGCAATGCCTGCCAGAGCGGTTCGCTTCTGTCCATAGCCCGCAGAAAACTGGGCAGTTCCACCTGGCACAGACGCATTGGGAAAGCATACAGGATCCCCGTCAGCAGAGACTGTATCTCTCCTGCCCCCATTGTTTTAGCATCCAGCGTCATAGCCGGCACATCATAGGCCTTTTCTATCTCCCGGGCCACCGTCAGAGCTTCCTCTCCTGCCGGGTTTCTGGAATTGACAGCTACCAGCAGGGGTTTGCCCGTAGCTTTTGCCGTTTCAATGGCCCGCTTTTCCCCTTCCAGATAATTTTCCCGGGGAATATCTGTAATGGAACCATCGGTGGTCATGAGCAGGCAAATGGTACTGTGCTCCCGTATTACACGGTCGGTACCTACCTGTGCCGCCTGCTCAAAGGGAACATCCTCTTCAAACCAGGGCGTAGTGACCATACGGGGTGTGCCGTCCTCGGTAGCCCCTTCCGCCCCGGGAATAAGATATCCTACACAGTCTACCAGTTTCATCCGGCAGGCTGCCTTTTCTCCCAGCCGAATCTCCACTGCCTGCGGCGGTACAAACCTGGGCTGTGTGGTCATGATGGTGCGTCCTGCCCCGCTTTGAGGCAGCTCATCCACCACCCGCTGATAGACGAATGCATCCTCGATGCCCGGGAGCATCATCACCTCCGCAAAACGTTTGATAAAGGTGGATTTTCCCGTGCGCACGGGCCCTGCCACGGCGATGTAAATGTCTCCGCCGGTACGCTCCAAAATATCTTTGTAAATATCCGTCATATTACCCTCCGCACTCTCGCACTTTGTTAGAATGTATGCGCTTTTCCTCTGCATATGCAAAGCGGCTTTCCCGTTGCAAAAAAAGTCATCTCAGGATATACTGGTAGGGAGTATACAGGAGGATGCTATGCAGCGGATATTGGATATAGATCTGGATTTCTTTCTGGCGGACTGTTGTCCACTGGCCGCCCTGGGAGAGCGTCCGGCCCTTTGCGGACATGAACCATGGACACCAGAAGAAACAAAGTCCTTTTTGGAGTCCCAATGTCGTTTAAATGAAGATATCCCCATTCCTGGGAAAATTTTTACGACGCATGACGAAGCTTTGCAATGGTGGCGGCAGCTTATAAATGCCGGCAAGCTGATTCCTCCCTTTCATGTGACACACATAGATGCACACAGCGATCTGGGCATCGGTAAACCGGGACCCGGGTATGTTCTGTACAATGTGCTGGCCAAGCCTCCAGCCAAGCGGTGGAATCTGGAAGAATTTTATACCGCCGGGCAGTTGGATGAAGCTAACTATCTTCTTTTTGCCCTGGCCACCCGCTGCATTGGAAGCCTTGATAATGTACGCAATCCCAAATCACGGCCGGATATACCGGAAAGGATCGTGCTGCGGGATGTGCAGGGTGCCTGCAGGGTTATTTGTTTGCCCCAGGCTTTTCCCGGCCTGTTTGAAAAGAACAACGGACCCGAGCCGGAAATTCCTTTCCGGGTATATGCGGATCATAAGGATTTTCGGGCTTCTGCCCCCTATGACTTTATATCTGTGGCTATTTCCCCCCGCTATGCCCCCAAAGAAGCCGATACGCTGCTGCCGCTGTTTAACCGGTATATGAAAGACGCATTTTGACCCCGGCCCCCCATAGACAAAGAAAATGAACTCGGATATAATAGAAGTATGAATAAGATCAAACGATTTATGGCCTATTTTGGGCCCCACAAGAAGCTCTTTGCCCTGGATATGATATGTGCTTTCGGCATGTCCGGGGTGGATGTAGCCTTTCCTCTTTTCACCCAGTATCTGCTCCGGCAGCTTATCCCTGCCATGGAAGCCGATCACAGTCTCATGCCCAAATTCCTGCTGCTGCTGGGGCTTGCCGTGCTGGCATATCTGATTCGGGCCGGCCTCCAGTATATCGTCACCTATTGGGGACACCGTCTGGGCGCGCACATTGAAACGGATATGCGCCGGGATATCTTTGCCCACATTCAAACCCTCCCCTTCAGTTTTTATGACAACATCCGCACCGGAAAGCTCCTCTCCCGGGTGACCAATGATCTGTTTGAGGTAACGGAACTGGCCCACCACGGTCCGGAAGACGTGGTGATTTCCTGCGTCACGCTGGCGGGATCCTTTGCGGTGATGTTCTGCATCGAATGGCGCATTGCCCTGGCTATGCTTATACTGCTGCCCCCCATTCTGATTTTTATCATGCGTACCCGTGTGGCTATGAAAACCGCCAGCAAGCACGTTAAGGAACGTGTAGCAGAGATCAACGCCGATGTGGAAAGCAGTATCTCCGGCGCCAGAACCGCCAAAGCTTTTGCCAATGAAGACTATGAGGTCAGCAAGTTCAACAGGGGCAATATGCGCTTTCTGGACGCCAAAAAAGAGCACCATAAAGCCATGGGCGTATTTATGAGCGGGATGGATTTCGGCATTGCCCTGTTCAACATTGTGGTGCTGCTTACCGGTGGCCTGCTCATCTATCACGGCGAACTGGATCCCATCGTGCTTATTACCTTTATGCTTTATGTTTCCAGCTTCACCAGCCCCATCAAAAAACTGGCCAACTTTGCTGAGCAGTATGTGCTGGGCATGGCGGGCTTTACCCGTTTTCTGGAGATCATGGATACAAAGCCGGATATTGAGGATAAGCCCGGCGCTCTGGCCCTGTCCCGGGTAAAAGGAGATATTGCCTTTGAAAACGTATCCTTTGCCTATGGAAACGGACGGCAGGTGCTGAACCATGTAAACCTGAATATTCCCGCCGGTGAAACATTGGCACTGGTAGGTCCTTCCGGCGGCGGCAAAACCACGCTGTGTCATCTGCTGCTGCGTTTCTATGAAATAAAAGAGGGCTCCATCACCATAGACGGCCATGACATCCGGGATGTGACCATGAAATCTCTCCGGGAAAACGTGGGAATCGTACAGCAGGATGTATTCCTTTTTGCCGGTTCCATACGGGAGAATATTCGATATGGACGGCTGGATGCCACGGATGAGGAAGTCATGGAAGCCGCCCGGCGGGCCAGGATTCACGAAGAAATCCTCACCTTCCCCGAAGGATATGACACCAATGTAGGCGAGCGGGGCATGCTCCTTTCCGGAGGACAAAAGCAGCGAATCTCTATTGCCCGGCTGTTTTTGAAAAACCCGCCCGTGCTGATTCTGGATGAAGCTACCTCCGCCCTGGATACGGTAACGGAAGCGGATATCCAGCACAGCTTTGACGAGTTGAGCCGTGGTCGTACCACACTGGTCATTGCCCATCGTCTCTCTACCGTTCGGCGAGCCGGAGAGATCGTAGTTATTGATGAACACGGCATTCGGGAACGCGGCACTCACCAGCAGCTTTTGGATAAGGGTGGTCTCTATGCCACCCTGTATGAAGCAACACTGGATAGAGACGAAGAAGAGTAACAATAACAACTTTTATGAACCCGCCGGGGAGTGCGGCAGATCCCCGGCAGGTTCCAAAACATATACAGGAGGCTCTGTCATGCACAAAATTGTACCGTATCTGAAAACTCTGGACTGGAAAAAACTGCTGGTCGATGCCGGTTATTCCGTACTTTCGGCTTTGTTTTATACTCTGGCTGTAGCCATGTTTACCGTCAGCGCCAACTTTGCCCCGGGTGGGATCACAGGTTTGAGCATTTTAGCCAATTTTTTTATCCCGCAACTGCCAATAGGTATAGCCAGTCTTTTGCTGAACGTACCGGTCATAATCCTCTGCTACCGCTTTTTCGGAAAAAGATACATTATTAAATCTATATCGGTCATGGCACTGATGGCCATTGTGCTGGATCTGCTCACTCCCGTTATTCCCGCATATACCGGAGATCCGCTGGTATCCTGTCTGTTTGCGGGAGTATGCATGGGCATTGCCCTGAGTCTTGTTTATATGCGGGGCTTTTGTACAGGAGGTACGGATTTCATCGTTATGCCCCTGAAAAAGAAGTTTCCTCATATGTCAGTTGGCAGTGTGAACCTGATTGTAGACGGTACGGTGATCCTCCTTGGCGGGTTCGTATACGGAAATATTGATGCCGTGCTGCGCGGCATACTTATGACCATTGTATGCACCACTGTTACGGACAAGCTGCTCTATGGTTCCCAAAGCGGTAAGCGGCTTTTAATCATTACCGATCTTGGTCAGGAGATGGCAGACGCCATTATGGCTCAGATCGGCCGGGGCGTAACCCTTCTGGATGCTACCGGAGCTTATTCCGGAAAAAAACACCGGCTGGTCTTGTGCGCCTGCAGCCGGCCTGAGGTTTACCGCATAAAAAAGCTCTGCTATGAGATCGATAAAAATGCCCTTCTTATGATAGGCTCCAACGATGAAGTCTATGGAGAGGGATTTATGGAACTGGATAAATGATTTTAGTAAGGAGAAAACATGAAAGAACAGCTTGTGTATGTGGACCGGCAAAACACCGGCAGTGTCAAATGGGACGGAATGAAGGAAAAATACGGCAGGGATGACCTGCTCTGTTTGTGGGTGGCCGATATGGACTTCAAGAGCCCCCGCTGTGTACAGGAAGCTTTACAGAGGCAGATCGACTGCGGGGCCTATGGCTATTCCATTCTGGGAGCAGATTTTACAGATGCATTTGTTGACTGGGAGCAGCATCATCACGGATATACCGTGCAGAAGGAATGGGTTCGCTATGCTCCTGGAGTAGTTTCTGCCCTGTACTGGTGTGTCAGTTCCATGACAGATGCAGGAGACGCCGTAATGGCCCTGCCCCCAGTATACTATCCCTTCTTCCACGCCATTGAAGAAACAGGCCGCAAGCTTGTTTTAAGCCCGCTTACACAAAAAGCAGATGGCCGCTATACCCCGGATCTGAAGGACATGGAAGAAAAGATCCTGAACGAGCATGTGAAGATGCTTATCTTCTGTTCTCCGCATAACCCTGTAGGCCGGGTATGGTCCCGTGAAGAACTGAAGGCCGTGGCCGAATTATGCGCCCGGTATAACGTGATCCTCATTGCCGATGAGATCCACCAGGACTTTGTGTATGCAGATAACGTACAGATCCCGCTGGGTACAGTAGCTTCCGGCCGGGTGGTGACGTTGACTTCCCCCAGCAAGACCTTTAATCTGGCCGGACTGCAAAATGCTGCGGCTGTACTGCCGGATGAAGAGCTGCGTGCCAAATGGGACGCCTATACCCAGCGTATTTCTGTGACCAACGGCAGCAGCCTTGGTTACGCCGCAGGAACTGCCGCCTACCGGGAGGGAGCGCCCTGGCTGGAAGCGCTCAAAGAACAGATTTGCGGCAATTACCTCTGCCTGCGGGATACCCTGCTGAAAGCCCTGCCCAAACTGCAGGTTGCACCTTTGGAAGGCACCTATCTTATGTGGATCGATTTTGGCGCCTATGTAAAACCAGAAGAAATGCAGAACCTCTTTGAAAACCGCTGCCGGATCGCCATTGATTACGGCGACTGGTTCAAGGGAGAGGCCAATACCTTTGCCCGCTTTAATCTGGCTACCAGCCGGGAGCGCATAGAGGAAGCGGCACGGCGGATACTTGCTGCACTGGCATAAAGTAGTATTGCATTAAGCGCTCCGTTCATGGAGCGCTTTTTTTACACTTATAGTACCGGCGCGTAGATGTATTGACAAACGGCCATTCAAAGACATATACTCTCTGAAAAGCAATTCATTTGGAGAGGAGGAGCAAAATTGTTTGCATTATTTCGCAGGCAATCTTCGGGGCGCCTTATTGCCATTGGTTTTGCGCTGCTGATCCTTCTGGGTTCTGTGATATTGATGCTGCCCTGGTGTCTCCGGAACGATGTTTCTCTCCGGTACATAGATGCTTTGTATACCTCCGCCAGCGCCGTATGTGTTACAGGACTTACGGTAGTAGATACCGCCGATACCTTTACCCCTTTGGGTCAGGCCGTTGTTGGTCTTCTGATTCAGGCCGGCGGGTTGGGAGTAGCTACAGTCGGGGCGGGGATCATGCTGGCCATGGGCAGGCGAGTGGATCTGAAGGGACGTACCATACTTCGGGAGGCCATGAACCTGAGCGGCGATGGCGGCGTGGTACGGCTGCTGAAAAAAGTTCTCACCATCACCGCTGCTTTTGAATTGACGGGCGCTATACTCAGTTTCCCTATATTTGCACAGAACTATCCTGTTTTGAAAGCGGTTGAAGTCAGTCTTTTTCATTCCATTGCAGCCTTTAATAACTCCGGATTTGATATTCTGGGTGGCATGCGCAACCTTATCCCCTATCAGCACAGCTTGCTTTTGAACCTTGTCACCTGCGGATTGATTTTCTTTGGCGGCATAGGGTTCCCTGTCATGAGTGAACTGGCCGAAAAACGATTTCGCTGGAAAAAACTTTCCATGCACACAAGAGTAGTGCTCAGCGTCAGCAGTATTCTGCTGCTTGCAGGCGCTTTGCTTATCAAACTGACAGAGGATATTTCCTGGCTCGGTGCTGTTTTTTTCAGTTTTTCCGCACGGACAGCCGGTTTTTCCACCTATCCGTTGGGAGGATTCACTAAGAGCGGACTATTTGTGGTCATGATGCTTATGTTCATCGGCGCTTCTCCCGGTTCAACCGGCGGCGGAATCAAAACCACTACATTCTTTGCTATTCTTCAGGGGATCAAATCTGCCGCCACCAATCGGAGCGAAAAAGCTTTTCACTATTCCCTCCCACCGGAAGCTTTCCGCA
>OLOV01000172.1_pt1 | contig 55648 bp, 49 predicted proteins | sample 1672931 | NCBI WGS metagenome assembly OLOV01 (sample SAMEA3136738, study PRJEB25190) | human gut metagenome | biome: human gut; feature: human-associated habitat; material: faeces | place: Austria | collected 2013 | reverse complement strand
ACGACCTCCAGGGCCACAACCTGGCACTCTAACCAACTGAGCTATATCCACCATACTCTACGCGCCCGAAGGGATTCGAACCCCCGACCCACGGCTTAGAAGGCCGTTGCTCTATCCGGCTGAGCTACAGGCGCAAACCAAATTCGCGGCTCGAAAGCGGAATTCCCGCTGACAGGACAGTATTATATCACCCCGAGATTGCTTTGTCTATAGGATTTTCCACATTTGACAATATCTTTACCTTTCACCGTCTGCCTTCTTCGAAAAGCGAACATTTTTCGCTCCGTGCGATTGAATTAACGGCAATATGCTTATTTGTGCCGCCAGTTTGTGGTATCCTACGTATGTGCGATACGCACAGAACATAAGGGAGGAAAACCGAAATGAAGAAGATCGTTGCTCTGCTTTTGGTCGTTCTCATGAGCCTCACCTGCTTTGCCATGGCCGAAACCGCGCCGGTAAAGATGGACAAGCTCACCCTCGAATTCGTTCCCTCCAAGGATGCCGACGTCATCATCACCGGCACCAAGAACCTGCCCGAGCTGCTGCAGGCTGCTCTTCTGGAGCAGGGCTATGACGTAGGCGAGATCGATATCACCGTCGGTACTTCCTACGAAGCGACCGGCGAAGCCATGGCGGCTGGCGCCATCGACGTCGGCTGGCTGCCCGGCGGCACCTACGCCGTGTACTCCAAGGATCACGAGGTTTCCGTCATCCTGACCGCGACCCGTGACGGCCTGTCCAACGACAGCACCAACCCCGCCGACTGGAACGGCATCGCCAACAAGACCCTGCCCGTGCCGGAGAATCAGGTTGGCTTCTATCGCTCCCTGATCTACGCCACGCCCTCCCCGTACGGCAAGGTGCTGGCTGAGAAGGTCAACAACGGCGAAGCACTCACCTGGGAAGACCTCGACAAGGCGAGCTGGGCGGTTCTGAAGACCTCTTCCTCCGCCGGCTACATCTACCCCACCATCTGGCTGATGGACAACTACGGCAAGAAGATCACCGATCTCACCACTGTCGCCACCCTGTCCGGCTACGGCGAAGCCTTCGCGCAGGCCGCTGCTGAGTCCGTTGACGTCATCGTGTGCTACGCGGACGGCCGTCGTGACTACGAAGAAGCCTGGAAGCTGCCCGTAACCGAAACCGCGAAGAATAACATCACCGGCTTCGGCCGCACCGGCGAAATCTGGGACGAAGTGAACGTCATCGGCGTGACCGGCGGCATCTACAATGATACCGTGTCCATCACCACCGCGAAGCCCGAAATCAACAATCCCCAGTTCATCGAGGCGCTGCAGAACGCCCTGATCAACGTGATCAACACCGAAGAGGGTCACGAAATCTTCTCCGTCTACAGCCACACCGGTTACGTGAAGGCCGTGGATTCCGATTACGATTTCGCCCGCAAGGCGCTGGAGTACGTTCAGTAATTGAGCTTCTGAATCCATGCAAAACCCCGCCGCTTTCCTTCGAAGGCGGCGGGTTTTCCATTGGCGTTCAGCGTTTCCTCATTCCCTCAACAACGGCCGTCACGGCCACGGCAATCAGCGCCAGATAACCGATCGCGCCCAGGATCTTCAGCGAAAAGAAAAGATGTCCGATAATTCCAATCAGCGCAACCGCGCACAGCGCGGCGTACACCCATCTGTTCATTTACAATCCCCCTTTTTCATAGTATACACGCTTCCGTGGATTGCGTATGCGCAAGCGCCCGCTGCCGCAATGGCCGACGGGCGCTTTTGTATTCACGCTCAGGCGTTCTTGAGCTTGTCCACGCAGTCCAGCTTTTCCCACGTGAGATCGAGATCGTCGCGGCCAAAGTGACCATACGTCGCAACCTTCTGATAAATCGGACGGCGCAGGTCAAGGCGCTCGATAATGGCAGCCGGACGGAAATCGAAGGTCTTTTCGATCAGCGCCGCCAGCTCCTCGTCGCTCTTAACGCCCGTGCCGAACGTGTCCACCATGATAGACACCGGGTGCGCCACGCCGATGGCATACGCCAGCTGAATCTCGCACTTCTTCGCAAGACCCGCCGCGACGAGGTTCTTCGCCGCGTGACGCGCCGCGTACGCCGCGCTTCTGTCCACCTTCGTGGGATCCTTGCCGGAGAACGCTCCGCCGCCGTGACGGCCCATGCCGCCGTAGGTGTCAACGATGAGCTTACGTCCGGTCAGGCCGCTGTCGCCCTGCGGGCCACCGACGACGAAGCGTCCGGTCGGATTGATCAGGAAGCGGGTATTTTCGTCGATCAGCTCGGCGGGAATGACCTTCTTGATCACAAGCTCGATCATATCCTTCTCAATCTGCTCATGCGTGACATCGGGCGCGTGCTGGGTGGACAGAACCACAGTGTCTACGCGCACGGGCTTGTCGCCGTCGTATTCAACGGTCACCTGCGCCTTGCCGTCAGGACGCATGTAATTCACAAGACCGCTCTTGCGCACCTCCGCCATGCGGCGCGTGATGCGATGCGCCAGCGCGATGGGCATGGGCATGTACTCGGGCGTTTCGTCGCAGGCATAGCCGAACATCATGCCCTGATCGCCCGCGCCGGTTTCCATGGCGTTGCTCTCGCGCCCTTCCAGCGCGTTGTTCACGCCCATGGCGATGTCCGGGCTCTGCTCGTCCACGCACACCAGAACGGCGCAGGAGGAGCCGTCAAAGCCGTATTTCGCGCGGTCGTAGCCGATTTCAAGCACCTTGCGGCGCGCGATGCCGGCAATGTCCACGAAGCAGCTCGTGCTGATTTCGCCCATGACCATGATCTGACCGGTGGTCACCGTGCATTCGCACGCCACGTGCGCCGTCGGATCCTTCTCAAGGATTGCGTCGAGCACCGCGTCGGAGATCTGGTCGCAGATTTTATCGGGATGTCCTTCGGTTACGGATTCAGAGGAGAACAGTTTACGCATGTCTTCTTTCCTTTCAGCGCCCTACGGCGCGCGCAATGTAAAACGGACTCGCCATTCACACAGCGAGTCCGCAAACAAAAGCTTCTGTTTTCGCGCCCGCCTCATCTTCCGGCGCAAGCGCCGCGGGAATTGGCACCGGATTCTCACCGGTTGCCGGGTTTCATCGGGCCCGTCCCTCAACCACTCTGGATAAGGCAAATCCATTCGATTGTCTATTATAAGCGGGTCTTTCGCGCCATACAAGCATTTTTCTGTAAATTCACGTTCTACTGTTCTACAGTTATACCCTCCGGCGCGTCGATCTTCACGCGCACGCTGCCGTCCGGCTGGCGTTCCGCTTCGACCCGAAGCAATCCCTTCGGCGTGGGTACAGTTCCCTTCGCATATCGGAGACCGCCCAGCTGCGGACGAGCGCGCACACGCTCGAAGCCCGGCTCCAGCGGCTTCACGCCCAGCACATAGCGGAGCAGGAACGTCGCTGGGCCGCTCGACCAGCCGTGGCACAGGCTGTGCCGGAAGCCCTTGTAGCAATACGCGCCGAAATCGCCGTGAATATCCTTCTTGCCCTCGGGCACGATCTCGTCGATCGGCGCGGCGTTTTGCATCCAGTCGACCGAGAAATCCTCCCAGAACGTCGTCGCGCCCATTTGAAGCATGCCGCCCCAAAACGCGCGCATATCGTCCAGCGCGCCCTGCACGTCGCCGTCCAGCGCCCGCGCTTCCATGATATAGCCGCCCATGAAGCAGGAATAGCCCCGCGCGCCATCCTTCGCCAGCCGTTCGGAGTTGATCGCATGCGCGTCCGCCGCGCCTGCGATGGACAGAATCGCCGCCGCAGCCTTGCTTCCGGAGGGCTCCGTGCCGTGCTTCTGCATGCGCTGCGCCGTCTCCGCGCAGGTTGCCGACAGCTCCTTTTCACCGAGCACAGCCAGCATGCGCGCCGCGTCGTCCAGCGCCAGCTTCAGAAGACCCTGCATGCCCTCGTGCGAAGCCGCCTTGTCCTCGCTGGTCGGCCAGTCGAGGAACTTGCCGGGCATCTGCTCACAGCCCGTCTCATCTACCAAACGCACCAGCTTCTGTGCCAGCGCCGTCAGGTATTCCCGCTGCTTTTTGAGATAGGTTTCGTCGCCGGTGTACAGATACCAGTCGTGATTGACGATCACCCACCACAGCGAATAGCTCGGCATATTGTTCATCCACCCGGTTACCGGCGTGTGCGACTTCAGGAAATCGAGGGACTTCGTGACCACATCCTGGCCGCCGAACAGATTCAGGATCGTCAGCACCTCGGTGTGCATGTCGCCCATCCACACAAGACGGTCGCGCTTGATGCCATCCCACAGGTAATTCTGCATGCACAGATGCGTGGTTCGCGCCGCGGTTTCAAAGATGCGGTTCACAAGCGCGTCATCGCATTCAAAGCTGCCCAGCCGCGCAAGGTCTCTTTCAATTTGCACGCCCTGCACCGCGTACAGCTGCAAACAGCCCTCGTCTTCCAGCTCGATATACGCAAAGCGGAAGCCGGACTCGTTGCTCTCGCGCGTGCTCAGCGCGCCCAGCGCGTACACGCGGTCGCGCTCGGCGTGGTCGTTGCATGCGCCCTTCCAGCCCAGCGGAGCCAACGCCTCGGACGCCGACTCGCCGAAGCGCACGCGCACGTTCACCGTCTGAACGGCGCCGTTCACCATTTCCGTGGTGATGCGCAGCGTACCGTGAAACTCCGCGCCGAAGTCGAGCAGCACAGCGGCATGCGCGTCCGCCCGGCTCGTGAGCGTACAGCCGTCGTAGTGCCCCAGATATGCCTCACCCTGCTTATCTTCCAGCAGCGCCTGCGCGTTTTCCACATTTCCCCACGTCTTCACCACGCGCACGGGCAGAATTCGCCTGCGAACGCGTTCGTCATTCTCGGTTGCGTATCTCATATTCATCCTCCACAATGATGATTTTCGCCATTTCGCCTTTGGGACGGAATTTCCCGCTATGCAAATTCATCCCCTTCGTGTATAATACCAATGCATTCCCTTAATGTCAATCGCAAGGAGGGCTATTCTTGAATCTTTCTCTGAACGGCGAATGGGCGCTTCGCGGACGCTCGCCGGAGGGCGAAACGCTTTCCCTCACGGCGCAGGTGCCCGGCAACGTGGAGCTGGATCTTTTCCGGGCCGGAATCGAGCCCGACCCGTATTACGGCGCAAACGAATACCTTTATAAGCCCTATGAATACTGGGACTGGACGTTTGAAAAGACGATTTTCGTGCCCGAAGCCTTTGCCGCGCGCCCGGCGCGACTCTGTTTTGAGGGGCTGACCTGCATCGCGGACGTGTTTGTGAACGGCGAAAAGATCGGCCATTCGGAAAACGCGCTCATTCCGCACGTCTTCCCCTGCGGAAGCGCCCTGCGCCCGGGCAGTGAAAACGTCGTTCGCGTCGAAATCCATTCGGCGCTTCTGCATGCCGCGCAGCAGGATTTCCCCGTTCACGCCTGCGGCGGCGAGCGCAGCGACGAATACGTTCGCCTGCGCATGCCCCCGCATTCCTTCGGCTGGGACATCGCGCCCCGCTTCCCGTCGGCCGGCATGTGGCGCGGCGTGACGCTGGAAAGCGTGCCGAAAACGGAGCTTACGCAGACCTATTACGTCACCCGCAGCGTCAATGAGCGCCGCGCAGAGGTTCTGTTCAAATACCGCTTCCGCACCGAGGAAACGAATTTCCGCGGCATGCGCGTGCGCATCTATCTGGATGGCCAGATGGTCGCGGACGACCCCGTGCGCTTTGTGAGCGGAGAAGGCAGCTTCGCCGTTTCGAACCCGCGCCTGTGGTGGCCTCGCGGCTATGGCGAGGCCAATCTGTACGAGGTTCGCATGGAGCTTCTGAAGGACGGCGAGGTGGTTTCCTCCCGCAGCGAACGAATCGGCCTGCGCACGGTGGACATTCGCCACAAAATGGCGCCGGGCGACGAGGGCGAGTTCCTGATCACGGTAAACGGCTGCCCCATCCTCGCCAAGGGCTCAAACTGGGTGCCGATGGACGCGTTCCACAGCCGGGACGCGGAGCGCTACGATCGTGCCGTAGAACTGTTTGCGGAAGCCGGCTGCAACATCATGCGCCTGTGGGGAGGCAACGTGTATGAGGATCACCGCCTGTTCGACCTGTGCGACGAAAATGGCATCATGGTCTGGCACGATTTCTGCATGGCCTGCGCGCTGTATCCGCAGTCACCGGACTTCCTGCAGCTGATGTATGAGGAAGCGTCCGTCATCATTCGCCGCCTGCGCAACCACGCGAGCATCATCCTCTGGGCGGGCGACAACGAGGTTGACGCAGCCTACACGTGGCACGGTATCTCGCCCGCCGAAAACCGCTACAACGCCGTCACCCGCGAAGCGCTCCCCTGCGCCGTTCGCGAAAACGACCCGCACCGCCTGTTCCTGCCGTCCTCGCCGTATATCGACGGCGGTGTCGCGCCGCATCTGGTGCCCGAGCAGCATAACTGGGGCCCGCGCGCGTACTTCAAGGACGACTTCTACAAGCAGAACCCGGCGCATTTCGTCTCCGAATGCGGCTATCACGGCTGCCCCGCGCCCGAATCGCTGAAGAAGTTCATTCCGGAAGCCGAGCTGTGGCCGATGCGCATGGACGGCGCGTGGGCGGCGCACAACAGCGATTACCTGCTGGAGGGCTTCCGCCGCGGCTACGACCGCAACGAGCTGATGGCCAATCAGGTTCGCATCCTGTTCGGCTCCGTGCCCGACACGCTGGACGAATTTGCGCTGCTTTCGCAGATCACGCAGGCGGAAGCGTTCAAGTTCTTCATTGAAAACACGCGCATTCGCAAATGGCGGCGCACCGGCATCATCTGGTGGAACATGATCGACTGCTGGCCGCAGATTTCGGACGCCGTCGTCGACTGGTATTACACGAAGAAGCTGGCGTTTGACGTGATCGCGCGCATTCAGGTGCCGGTATGCGTGATGCTGGACGAGCTTGAGGCGTGGTCGCACCGTGTCATCCTCGGAAACGACAGCCGCGAGGGCGGCACGGTTCAGTACCGCCTGATCGACGCGGACACGAACGAAGTCCTGCTCGAGGGCGAGCGCGAATCGCCCGCCAACGAGAATATCGAGCTGGGCGAGATTCGCGTCTTCGCCGGGCAGCAGCGCATGATTCTCATCGAATGGACGTATGGCGGCAAGCGCTATACCAACCACTACATGACCGGCTTCCCCTCCTTCCGCGCGGAGGACACCCGCCGGTGGTACGCGCGGCTGAAGGAATGGAGTAAATAAGATGAAAGCACGCGACATCGGACTCACCATCGGCCGCCTGCCCTCGGGCGCGCTCGACAACCTTGCCGACGTGCCCGGCGTGCGCGTCGGGCATGCCACAATCGACAACGCGCGCCACAAAACCGGCGTAACCGTCGTGCTTCCCTGCGCGGAAAACCCGTTTACAAACAAATCCGTCGCCGCGTCCTTCGTGCTGAACGGCTTCGGGAAAACGCTGGGGCTGGTGCAGGTCGACGAGCTGGGCACGCTGGAAACGCCCATTGCGCTGACGAACACACTGAACGTCGGCATCGTGCACGACGCGCTGGTGGAATACACCCTGCGCCGCTGTGAAGCCGAGGGAATCGCCGTCACGTCGCTCAACCCCGTCGTATGCGAATGCAACGACGCGTCGCTCAACGACATTCGCGAGCGCGCCGTGACCCGCGAGCACGTGTTCGCCGCCATCGAAGCCGCCCGCGCGGATTTCGCCGAGGGCGGCGTGGGCTGCGGCAAGGGAACCACCTGCCACGGCCTGAAGGGCGGCGTAGGCTCCGCCTCACGCGTTCTTGAAATCGAGAGCGAGCGCTTCACGCTCGGCGTGCTCGCGCAGACAAACCACGGCAGCCTTGCCGACCTGCAAATCGGCGGGCATCCCGTCGGCCTTGAAATCGACCAGCGCATCCGCGAGGACGCGCCGGACAAGGGAAGCTGCATCGTCATCGTCGCCACCGACCTGCCCGTTTCCAGCCGCCAGCTTCGGCGCATCGTCAAGCGCGCGGGCGCAGGCCTTGCCCGCTGCGGCTCCATCTGGGGACACGGCAGCGGCGACGTGTTCGTCGGCTTCTCCACAGCCAACCGCATCCCCGCCGACGCGCCCGCGATTCAGACCATGCGCATCCTGCGCGAAGAATGGCTCGAGCTCGCCTTCCGCGCCTGCGCGGAAGCCACCGAGGAAGCCGTCATCAACTCGCTTCTCTCCGCCGATACCACCACCGGCTACTCCGGAAAGGTGCGCCGTAGTCTGCGCGAGTTTTTACCGGACGCGCTGCGCGCAAAATAAACCAATTGAAAAACGACGCTGTATCCCGGACAAAACCGGAACAGCGTCGTTTTCTCTTTCTTGCTTACAGCGCGACCGTTCTTCCTTCTCTCTGCGCCTTATAGGCGTTCTCCATCAGCTCCGTCAGCTCGATGCCCTCCTGCGTGCCGAAGCGCACAGGCTTTCCGTACAGCGCGGAATCGATGAACTGCCTGAGCGGCGAAGGAAGTTCCTTCGGCAGCCTGGGCGTGATCCAGCCGTCGTTGCCGTCCGCCTGAAGCAGGCTCGTTTTGACGCGCACGCGGCCGTCCTCGCACAGAATCACGCCGCGAGTGCCATAGATTTCACAGATGCGCGGAGTGAACGGGGACACAAGGCTGGTCTCGGAAATCGCCATCGCGCCGCTTTCGAAGCCAATGATGCTCACCGCGTCGTCGTCCACCGTGCGTCCTGTGTGCGTCGTGAAGCGGGACTGGATGCTCACGGGCTTGCCCATGAACCAGCGGGACAGGTACATCGGATGCGCGCCGAGATCCATCATCGCGCCGCCGCCCGTGGTCTCCGGGTCATACCAGTAATCCGGCAGCCAGTTCGCCAGCGCGCCGTTGTGGCAGTTGCGCACGCGGAACAGCGTAATGTCGCCCAGCATACCCTCGTCAATCGCCTGCTTGATGAACAGGTTCTCCGGGAAGCAGCGATGCGGGAACGAAATCGTGAACACAACGCCGTTTTCCTCAATCGTCTTCGCCACGCGGCTGCATTCCTCCGTCGTCAGGCACATCACCTTTTCGGTGAAGATATGCTTGTGCGCCCGCGCCGCGCGGATCATGAGATCGGCATGCATGTTGGTCGGCGAGCAGATGGCTACCGCGTCGACGTCCGTGCGCGCAAGCACGTCATCATAGTTCTCCACGAACGGAACTTCCAGCTGCTTCGCCCATTCCCGACCGCGGTCGGGATTCTCGTCCCACACGCACGTCACGCACGCGTCCGCTTCCTTATTAAAGCTGCGGGCGTATCCCTCGGCATGCACGTGCCACTTGCTGATCATTGCTACCTTCAGCATTCCGTTTCCTCCTGCTCTTCTTCCGGCTTTCCGCCCACTTCGCTTTCGGGCGCGCGCGGAAGCGTAATCAGAAATTCCGTACCCTCGCCGTATTTCGAGTGTACCTCAATCATTCCGTTCATCGTGTTCACGATGTGCTTCACAATAGCCAGACCCAGACCCGTTCCGCCCATGGCGCGGGAGCGACCCTTGTCCACGCGGTAGAAGCGCTCGAACAGGCGGCCCAGATGCTCTTCCTTGATGCCGATACCCGTGTCGGCAATGATCAGGTTCACATTCGCCTTGTCCTCAAACACCTTGATGGACACGCTGCCGCCGGTCTTGTTGTACTTGATGCCGTTCTCGATCAGGTTGATCAGAAGCTGCTTCACGCGGTCGGGATTGCCCATCACGTAGGCCGGCTTCTCGTTCGGCGCGGCGATCAGGCGCACTTCCTTCTCCTGCGCGTGAATCTTCAGAAGCTCGCAGACTTCCATCACGGCCTTATCCAGCGCAATCGGCTTGATCTCCACCTCTTCGTCGCCGGATTCCAGCTTGGTGATGGAGAGAATGTCGTTGATCAGGCGCGTCAGGCGGTCCGCTTCAATCATGATGATGTCCAGGAACTTGCGCGCCATGGTCGGGTTGTCAATCGCGCCCGCCTGCAGCGTTTCCACGAAGCCCTTGATCGACGTAAGCGGCGTCTTCATCTCATGAGACACGTTTGCGGCGAAGTCGGTGCGCAGCTGCTCCAGCTTGCGCAGCTCGGTAATGTCCTCCACGATGACCATCGCGCCGGAGCACTTGCCCTCGCGGAACAGGCTGGACGCGTACGCGCGCAGCGGGCGGTTGCCGCCGCCCGGGCGCTTGCCGTCCATGTCGGCGGTGCACAGGTTGCCGGTGCCCATCTCCATCGCTTCACCGATAACCTTTTCCAGCTCTTCGTTTCGGAAGACCTCGGTCAGCGAGAGCCCCTCCGCGTCCTTCACGGACACGCCGAACAGCTCGCCGCTGACGCCGTTGGCGAAGGTAATGTACTTCTCGCGGTCTACGGTAATCAGACCCTGCCGCATCTGGTTCAGCATCTGGCCGAAAACGATATTTCGCCGCTGCTGGCGGAACACGCGATCCTGCACGCGCCCCAGCGTCGCGTTGTACTTGGCGGCCACGCTCTGCGACGCGGCGGCCACATCGGTAATGCGGCTGTCAAAGCGCCCCTCCGTGAAGTCCTCCAGCACCCTCATGGTCGATTCGACCATCTGGTCGGACAATCCCACCGTATGATCGATGATCACGAACTGCATGATGATGGCGGCCAGAATCACCAGCACGAACACCCAAAGGTATTCGCCCAGCGCGTGCGCCCACCCCACCTGCTGCTTTCCATAGCCCAGCACGCTTCCGTCTGAAAGCGCCATGTATGTGTAAATCAGTTTCTTTCCCGTAGAACCGGTTCGGCGGAACGTCCGCGCGCCCGCTTTTTCCTTCAAAAGCTCTTCATCCGTCGGCGCGCTCACGTCGTAGTCGAAGTTCTTATAGGCGACCGATCCATCGCTTCGGAAGTATGCAACCAGCATGCCGCCTTCTTCTGCAATCCCGTTCAGGTACTCCTCGGGATCATCCTGAAATGCCGCACTGTTCAGCATCTCTGTGGACAGGCGGCATGTCAGCTTTAATTCTTCTTCTAAGATCCCGTTTTGCAGATTGGCCGCAGTGACTGAACACGCGGTCAAAAGCAGCGCGCATACGACGAAGTTGACCATGGTCGCCATCAGGGCGGCCCTTAATCTCACAGTCTGTTTTCCTGACGATCGTTGAACTTATAGCCGACGCCGCGAATCGTCTCGATGTAGTGCGCATCGTCGCCCAGCTTCTGACGGATGTGACGGATGTGCACATCGACAGTTCTGGTCTCGCCATAGAACTCATAGCCCCAGATGCGGTCGAGCAGGAAGTCGCGGGTCAGCACCTTGCCGCGGCTGATGACGAGCAGCTTGAGCAGCTCGAATTCCTTGAGCGTCAGAGACAGCTTCTCGCCGTTGCGGAAGGCCTCGTAGTTGCCCACGTCGATCGTGAGTCCGCCAACGTGCAGGATGCCCTCATCCTCGTTCTGCGGTGCGGCGCGGCGCAGAAGCGCCTTCACGCGGGCAATCAGCTCGCGCACGGAGAAGGGCTTGGTGATGTAATCGTCCGCGCCCAGCTCGAGGCCGAGAATCTTGTCCACTTCGTCGCCCTTGGCGGTCAGCATGATGATCGGAATATCCGCGGTGGTGGGCTGGCTCTTCAATCTTCTGCACACTTCCATACCGTCGATACCAGGCAGCATGATGTCCAGGAGAACCAACGTCGGGCGCTCGTGCGCGCAGACGACCAGCGCGTCCTCGCCCGTCGCCGCCGTCACAACGCGGTATCCGGAAGCTTCCAGGTTGAATGAAAGCAGTTCAAGAATATGGGCCTCGTCGTCAACAGCGAGAATCAGTTCGTTGTTAGCCATGTGCGTTTCCCCTTTTCTATCGTATTTGGATATATCATCTGACCTCATCGTCAGCGTTTCCCTGGTTTTCACTGATCAGCCGTCCAAGCTCGTCCACAAACGTCTGAAGATCCCGGAACTGGTGATAGACGCAGGCGAATCGCACATACGCCACCTCGTCCAGCTTCCTGAGACTTTCCATCACCATCTCGCCGATGGCCTTGGACGTGATCTCCTGTTCGGTCTCCCGATACGCGCGCCGTTCGATTTCGTCGACGACTTCGTCGATCTTCTGCCGGGAAACCGGGCGCTTCTCGCAGGCCTTGATGATGCCCGCGCGCAGCTTGTCCGCGTCAAAGAGCTGACGCGTCTTATCCTTTTTAATAACCATGAGCGGCACGGTGTCGGCCTTCTCAAAGGTTGTGAATCTGCGAAAGCACTTCTCGCATTCGCGCCTTCTGCGGATGGAGCTTCCGTCCTCCGACTGGCGGGAATCGACCACGCGGCTCCCCACATGGCCACAGTATACGCATTTCACGTCTTCTACCTCAACCCCTACGTACTATTGTTATTATACAACGATATTAACCATTCGTCCACCCCCCTACGTAGAATTTGTTAATTTTAACTGATGAAATTTTCAGGCTCTGCCCGGCGCTTGAACGGCGCCGGGCGCCCGTCCGGCCATCAGCAGGCCTCCGTTCCAATCTCCACAAGGATCACGTCGTCGCCAATTCGGTGCACGCGCTCCCATGGAATCTGGATTCCCCCGCGCGATTTTCCGAACAGCGACGACAGACTCTGGTTCCCGTCGGGCACCACAATCGCCTCAATCCGCGCGTTTTCGGTAAAGGTAACGTCGATCGGCTTTCCCAGTCGCCGCCCGTCGGAGATGTTGATAACGTCCTTCTGCTTCAGATCCGCAAAGCTCATCCGATCATCCCCTTTGCCTTCATCCTATGCCGCGCGCGCCAAACGCGTTCCAATGGGATTTATGGGCTGTTTTGCTTATAAACGCCGTATTTTTTCATATATATCGCCGCATTTGCGCCAGCGCGGCCTTCTCAAGGCGTGAAACCTGCGCCTGTGAGATGCCGATTTCGGAAGCGACCTCCATCTGCGTGCGCCCCTGAAAGAAGCGCCGCTCGATAATTCCCCGCTCGCGCGCCCCCAGACGGCTCATGGCGTTCTGAATCGACAGCCTGCGCACCCAGTCGTCCTCGCTCACGCGCTCGTCCTTCACCTGATCCATCACATATACCGCGTCTCCCGCGTCCTGATACACCGGTTCCGACAGCGAAACCGGCGCCTGTATGGCCTCCATCGCCGCCGCGACGTCCTCCTCCGGCACGTCCATTTCACGGGCTATATCCCCGATTCCCGCCTCCCTGCCATAGCGGCAGCTCAGCTCGTCCCGCGTGCGAAGCGCCCTGTAAGCGGTGTCGCGAAGCGAACGGGACACGCGAATGGCGTTATTATCCCGCAGATAACGGCGAATTTCACCGATAATCATCGGCACGCAATATGTGCTCGGCCGCACGTTCAGGCTCAGATCAAAATTGTCCAGCGCCTTCATAAGCCCGATGCAGCCCACCTGAAACAGATCGTCCACATTGTCTCCGCGGTTCTGAAACCGCTGAATCACGCTCAGAACCAGCCGCAGATTTCCCTGAATCAGCTCCCGGCGCGCGTCCTTGTCGCCCGCCTGCGCTTTTTCGATCATCTCGCGCATGCTTTCCTGTGAAAGCACCGGCAGTCTGGACGTGTCCAGCCCGCAGATTTCCACCTTTCCCGTCGCCAAGCAATCACCTCCCGCGATCACGACCAGTATTGCCAGGCAACGGAAAAGCTATGCATTTTTCCTTTTTGATTATATTATTCTCTTAACTCATTTGTGGACATGTGCTGAAAATTACGTAAATTGCTGTAATGTAAATCATTTTTAGTTCACGTGGTTCTGAGCCGGTTTATCCGACGTCGTGTAATACTTCTTACAAAGTTTTCAATACTTTTGAAATATTCTATTGACGAGTGAACCGTAAAACGGTATAATATATATACGCCCGGCACGCAGTCGGCCGGACACGAAGGAAATACGGGAGGGTCATATATGAAAGTTATCCGAGTGATCAAGTGGATCGCGTTCGTCGCGTTCATCCTTGCGTTCCTCTTCAGCGCAACAGCCACGGGCTTCATCTACGCCGATCTGATCAAAACCGAGAAGGAGAACGGCTCCTTCACCCTGCAGAGCTTCCTCGTCGGCGATAACAACAGCGAGACCTCCTCGACGATGAGCGAGATCAAGTCCGCGCTTGCCGCCGCAGACCTGTCCTTTATGGATGTCATTCGCCACCCGATGCAGAAATACGGTATGAAACCCGAGGTCGATTCGAATGTCGTCCCCATGGTTACGCCGATCGCGACACCCGGCGACGTCACGCCCGGCGTTGATCCTTCCGCCGAAGCGACGATGACGCCCGAGACAACGATTACGCCTGAAACAACCATGTCCGCGTCCGGCTCCGCCGCTTATGATCTGACGAAGCACTCCAACCTCGTCACCGCCGTGATGAAATACGGCTCCTTCAGCTGCGAAATGAACTGGCTGCGCTTTGCGCATCTGGACAAGCTGCAGATCAACGTCCCCTATTTCGCGTCCCTCTGCGCGCTGATCGTCGCCTTCCTGATGCTGATTATCTCCAAGCCGCGCAAGACGGTATACGGCACCTTCCTGATGGTTCTCGGCTTCCTGTTCTTCCTCCTGTTCTCCTATCTGGGTCTTCTCACCTGCAAGGCCACCGCGAGCTTTGCGGATTCGCTGGTTTCCACCGATTGGAGCCGCATCAAATCCTTCATCGTGATCGTGTTCTCCTTCCTCGGCCTGCTCATCGGCGTTCCGATTTACTCCTGCGGCATGCGCCAGATCACCAATAAGCGCCTGCGCAGAAAGCTGAGCCGCAGAGGTCTCCGCTGATTCCCTTCCGGCTCCCCGCGAGCCGGACGCGCTGAAATGGTGGAATGGCAGACACCGGAGACTTAAAATCTCCTGCCCACAAGGCGTGCGGGTTCGAGTCCCGCTTTCAGCAGAACGCCGGGTCGATTCAATCGGCCCGGCGGTTTTTTACGTCCGGAGAACGATCCCCCTATCCCAGCGTGCGCACGCGCCCGTCGTCAATCTCAATTCTCGTATCGCATGCATCCGCAATTTCCGGATCGTGCGTCACGATGATCAGCGCCGTGCCGTTTTCGTGAATCGCCCGCAGAATCTTCATGATGTTCTCCTCGTTTTCGCGGTCGAGCGCGCCTGTCGGCTCGTCGGCGAGGATCACGGTCGGCTTCGTAATCAGCGCCCGGCCGATCGCCACGCGCTGCCGCTGACCGCCGGAAAGCTCGTTCGCGCACGCGTCCAGTTTTTCCAGAATGCCCAGTGTCCGGCAAAGCTCCGTCACCTCCCGCTCAATCTCCTCGCGCCCCACGTGGCGCAGCTGAAGCGGCAGCGCGATGTTGTCAAACACCGTGTCCTCGTCCAGAAGGGAATAGCTCTGCGTGATGATGCCCACGTGCTTCCTGCGATACTCAAGCAGCTGCTTCCATGAGCGCCCGTTCAGCTTTTCGTCCCGAAAGTAGCCCTCGCCGCTCTCCGGCGTAACCAGTCCGGCGAGCACCTTCATCAGCGTGCTCTTGCCGGAGCCGCTTCGCCCCGTGATGGCGGCAAACGCGCCCTCGCCGATTTCAAGGTTCAGGCCGTTCAGCGCGTGCACCGCCGCTTCGCCGCGGCCATAGGTCTTTTTCACGTCTTTCAGCGTAAACAGATTCATTTATTTTCCTCCTCACTCGCGCTCCAATATGGAAACCGCCTTCTCCGAGGTCTGAATGTATCGCCGGAACATGACCATCGACACCGCCGCGTCCAGCGCCAGACTCAGCGCCGCCAGCGACAGCCGGTATTTCACGCCAATCAGCATGTACGTAATCGCATACGCCAGCACATTGGAAATCAACGCCATCGTCAGCATGCCCGAAAGCACAATCCGCAGCATCTGCCCCCGGCTCGCGCCGGAAACCAGCAGCACCGCGTAGCGCCGCGCGTTCTGCCTGAAAAGCAGCGCCGCGAACCGCGCGAAGCAGAGCATGAGCAGAAGCAGCATCACAACCGTCCAAAGCTGCTTCGTCTGCGAATACTGCCCCACCACGTCCGAAAGCAGCTGCACGCCCCGCGGCGGCAGAATCATGAGCTGAAGATCAAATACGCCGTACTTTTTCACGGTTTCATCGATAAACCGCATCAGCTCCGGCAGCTCGTTCTCGGACGAAAGCGCGAATATGCCGCCCAGCTTCTGGATATAGTCCATTCGATAATCCGTTCCCAGCTGCGTGTCATAGGGAATTCGCCCGTCCATGCCCTCCGGCAGCTCGCGGGACGGCATCACGATCGTCCAGTCAAGCTGTTCCAGTCTGTCCTGAAACCGCACAACAATGTTCGGCTGCAAAATGCCAACGACCTTCAGCCGCCGCCCGACACTTTCCAGCACATCCCCAACCTTCAAATACCCGCTGTACGCGTTTCCAAGCACGACCGGAATTTCGTCCTCGTATTCATAATCCCCCGGCTGCAAACCGCGCCCCTCCACCGTCTGCATCTGGAAAAGATCCCATGCATACGAGTTAACCTGACGGCAAATCAGCTCCGCATCCTCATAAAGCTTGTTGCCCTGCGCATCTCTGCGCAAAGGGTAATAGAATTCATCCGGCATGCGAAGTCCTTCTATCGATATCTGCTGCTGCCCGTAAATGCAATAGCCGTATGCCTCCTCGAATGCGTCGACCACGCTCTTCATCCGCAGGATGCAATCGTCCGACTTCCACAGCGCGGCTTCCTCCTCCTGCGATACCGTGTCCGTCAGCGTGTAAAAGTGCTTGTCCGTCCAGCTTTGCAGCTTTTGATCCTGCCGGTTCACATGAATCGCGTCGTTCATCAGCACGTTTTCAAATAAAAGCGCGACTGTGAGAAGCAGCAGAAAGGACATAGTGAGGAATGGATGCTTTTCAATCGTTTTCTGAAATTCACTCATCTCCGCTTACCCCCTCACCGCGTTTCGAACGATTTTGCCCGCCGCCATCCGCGTGCCAAGCAGCAGTTCCGCGCCGATCATGCCGCACACGGCCGCCGTGCCGAGCAGGCTGTAGCGCATCAGCAGCGCCGTCAAAAGGCACCCGGCCGCAAGCCCCGCCAGCTTCCATCTCACCTGCTTGCGCACGAAATACCGGTTCAGCGCCCGGCTTCCATAGCCCAGCGTGAGGAACGCCGCACAGCTGTCCGCGCTCTGAAGCACCATCAGCACGTGCTCAAACAGCGCAAACAGCATCACGAATCCGGCCATCCAGAGCGTCACCTGGTTGTCCGCCTTTCTGATCTGATACACCTCTCGAAGGCCGACCTCCTTCACCGGCTGCACGGAGCATTCCTTCTCGTAATCCGCCGCCAGCAGCGTCCGGAACCGCTCCATCTCCGCTGCCGTGCCGTCCACAATCAGCGAAGGAAGCGCATAGCCCATCTCCTCGCACAGATAGGACAGCGGCACGACGATCCGGTAATCCATCTGCGTGTACAGCTCCTCATAGCCCAGAACGCCCGTCACCGGAAGCCGGCTTCTCAGCACGCCGATCCGGTTCTCCTCGTCCACATCTCCCTGAAGCCCCTTGCCGATCATCGCGCCCGGCGCGTCGCTCGCGTCCTCGTCGAGTCTCTGACCGGACAGCAGATGAAGCCGCTCCGACGCAAGCGCCTTCCCGTTGCAGCCCAGAAGCTGCCCGTCGGAATACAGTAGCTCCACCTCCGGCAGGCGCTCGTCCGCCAGCAGACGCTTCAGCGTCTCCCCTCCGTCGTCAGGAAACGCCACCGTAATCGCCCGCTCGGAATACGGATTTGACGTCTTTTCCCGCAATAGCCGCTCCCGGCTCGCCCCGCTTAACAGCAAAATCAGCAAGCACCCCAGCGCCGCATAAAGCGCCAGATTCAGAATCGTCTTTCCGTGAATTTTCCTCTTCATGCCATACGCCTCTTCTTCCGTTTAGTTAGTTATTGTTCTTTACCATATCTCTTCGACAAACCCTTAATAAATTCCTCCCCAGTATCCACGAGCGTGTACATCTGAGTAGTGTTTATTGACGCTTGCAGTTACTGCGTAGTTATAACTCGATACACGAGATGTGTACTGACGGCCAGAATCGACAAGCGTATTTCCCAACGGGCCGACAAGGGCCGCCCTCACGTACCAATCCGCTTTCGCAGGCGACAGAGAAGCCTCTGCTTCACAGTACACGCCATACATCGAGCTCGACGATGCGAGATGCTTGTCATACGTAAAGTTGATCGTGTAACCGTTGGGCGTCGTCGTCTTCTTCGCATACGCGGCCACACCGCAGAGCAAAAGCGCAAGTACCAGCATGCAAGCCACAAATCTCATCTTCATATTCAGGGTTCCTCCTCTTTTTTCTTTTGTAGCTACGGAAAGAAGAGAGCGTATGGCAATCAGGCCTACCCCAAATTCCGTCAGATCATCTCTTCCTGCGCATTTCGCCGTCAACCTCCTTCTTTTCTCGTCGATGCTAAAGGCCTACTAATAACCGGCCGGTTATTCCAGAATGGGTATTGTCGTATTTATTAATACGTAATTATATTTGATGTACCTCTTACACTTTCTGGATTCCCTTCTTCCGGTGTTACCCGTCCCGTAACCACCACCATATATGTCCCTTTTTCGACCGAGCGACTTTTTTGAAGATTCAATATATTTGTTCCTGTTTTCAGATTTCCCCAACCATCAACTCTTATCCAGTCCTTCCCGGACTGACGGTACAACGTCACCGTAATTGAAATAACGTTTTCAGTCCCTTTCGTTACAATCCGCCCGAAGCAAGTTGCGTATCCACTGCTGCTAATTTGAAGATTCGCTGATACCGTCCGCGCATAGAGATACAATGGCGTTACTGTATCTGCCTTTGTAGTAGCATTCGCCACTCCCAAACTCGCCCACATCACCAGACAAGCAACCATCGCCGCCATGATTTTCTTTAGTTTCATAATTTTCCCTCCTTTGTGTCTCTATATAAGTCATTGTTAATTCGCATTTCATCTAATCAGTGTCACACTTGCTGCAACCATCAAGGCAATCTCCGCTTCTCCCTTCAAGTCAACTACGAACAAACGATTATTCGCCGACCAAATAACTGTAGACCAACCTTCCTTTTCAATAAGCGTTGCTTCAGCTCCGTTAATCTGAACCGCTTTTACGTCCGCATTCTCCGTATCAAAACTGATATGTGCTCCCATGGTATTCTCCGAGTATGACAACATATTCCCTTTCGCGTCGACATAATCAACCCCATGGAAATAAGACTCCTTATACACAAACCCCTCCGGTATATACGCCGGATAAAAGCTGTCCTCCCATGATTCGGGCACCTCGATGGTCTTTCCGGTGTACGTAAGACTATAGGATGTATGATCCGGATAGCTCTGCGCGCTCAGTCCCAGAATACTGACGCCTGCCATTTGAAGCGCCGCGATGGCTGAGCCCGCGCCGACCATCAGCACGATCAACACGGCAGCCACGATTCTCCCGCCCTTGGGGATGTGCCACGCGGTTCTTCTGCGCGGGGGTGTGCTCGGTTCCGTCCTTGTCTTCAGGCCGTCGCACAGCCGTTTTACGCGCTCTGGGAACGCTGCTCTATCCAGCGTCTCCACCTCGTCCTCAAAGTCCTGCTGAAAGGCAAGGCGCAGCTTCAGCTTGGCAATTTCCTGCCGAATTTCCTCAGCCGTCATGAACTCCTCATCCATACCATCCACCCCTTATCAGCTCTTCCTTCCGCTTTCGCCGCGCCACCGTCAGATACTGCCGCACGCTGTTCTTCCCTATGCCCAGCTTCTCGGCAATCTCCGAATCCGAACGCATTTCATAGTACCTCATCGAAAGCAGCTCGCGCGTCCCTCCACCTTCCGAAGCGCTTCCCTCAGCCGTCCTGTATTCCTCATCCATACCATCCACCCCTTTTCAGCTCTTCCTTCAGCTTTCGCCGCGCCACCGTCAAATACTGCCGCACGCTGTTCTTCCCTATGCCCAGCTTCTCGGCAATCTCCGAATCTGAACGCATTTCGAAGTACTTCATCGAAAGCAGATCGCGCGTCCGTCCGTCCACCTTCCGAAGCGCTTCCCTCAGCATCTGTGAATCCGCGTCGGCAATCAGCGCGTCGTCCACCGCATCCTCCGAAGCCAGACTCGTTTCCAGCTCATGCCCGTCATAAAACAGCCGCTCCCGCGAGCGCTTCCGCAGATACATCAGGCAGTTGTTTTTCACGATCGCAAGGATATACAGCCTTTGCTTTTCCTCCGCAATCGTCCGAAGATACGCCGTCTTCTTCATCAGAGCCATGCAGGCTTCCGACACCATGTCTTTCGCCACCGGCTCATTCCCCAGGATCTGAAACGCCATTGCATACATCAAACTGCCGTTCTCTTTGACCAGTTCCAGCAGAAAATCTCTGTCCTCACCGCGCTCCATCCGGCTGATCGCCGTCGGGATCATGACCACGCCGCGCTCACCTCCCGCCATTCCCATTTCCTTCCACGTATCATCATATCACACTTTACACTTTGCTTCTACCATTTTAATTTTTTCGTGGAAATTCGCGCGGCAAGGATCTCCCTTAAAAAGATGCACGAAAATCCCATGTGCAACACAATTTTCAAAACTTAACATACAAATTTGTACATATAAAAAACTCCACGTGACCACCGCCACATGGAGCGTATATATAACTGCATTCAGAAAGAATAATACGTGCAAAGTTCTGTTTTCCGAAAAAGAATCCCCATGCAACCGAAGTCGCACGGGGATTCTTTTCTAATCAGACTCTACATCCGATTACGCTTGATCGAATCAGGCCTTCTTCGCTTTCTTGGCGGAAAGGACGATGTGCAGCACGGCCACCGCGAAGATCACGGCGAACAGGATGATGTGCACAGTGTACTTGTCGCCCAGCTTGAGGAAGTCGCTGGTCAGGTAGCCGATCACGCCCACGACGCCCAGGATGGCGGGCACGATGCCGGCGGAGAGCTTGTCCTTCTTCAGCGCGCACATCACGATACCGATGATGCACAGAACCAGCAGGATGATCGGGATCAGCACCACATCGTTGATGTAGAAGTTCTCGATGCGGTAGGTCATTTCCTCGCTGAAGTCCTCAACCTCGTAGGGGAAGCCGACGTAGCCCAGGATGGAGAGATGCTTGATCTCGTTGTAGCCGAAGCTGGCGCCGAAGTTGGTGTCGATCTTCTGGCCGTTGGCGAAGGTGAGAGACAGGGTGCTCTTCTTCTCGTTGTACTTGGCCTTGCCTTCGGTTTCCATCATGGCCTTCTCGGAGGAGGTGTTGTCGTACGCTTCATACTGCAGCGCGGCAACCTCGGCGGCCTGATAGTCGTTGGCGAGCTCTTCGAACACGGTCTCGGGGAGCAGCTCAAGCGCGGTCTTCTGCAGCTTGGCCAGTTCCTTTTCGGAATCAGAGGCAGCCTTCTCGGCCTTCTTCTGATAGGTCTTTTCGCCTTCCTTGGCGGCGGCTTCGGCCTTATCCATGGCCTCGGCGGCGGCCTTCGCGCCCTCGGCAGCCAGCGCCTTGTTGGCGTTCAGCTTGGCATTCAGCGCGCCGTCCTTCTTCTCGCCGAGCATGTTGGCGATGTAGTCGGCATACTGCTTCTCAACTTCGGCGGCAACCGCGTCGTCGGTGATGGAGGAAGCGATTTCGTTCTTCTTCTCGGCGCTGACAGCAACCTCGTTCAGAGCCTTGTCAACTGCCTTGGAATCGGTGATGCCTTCGGCCTTGAGCTCGGCCTTCTTGGTCTTCTTGAGCGCATCCAGCTCCTTCGACTCGGCGGCGGCGATCAGCTCGGAGCGCACGCGGTCGGTGTTGCCGGAGATGTAGTCGGCCTTGAACGCCTCGTCAACGGCGTTGTTGTAGGCTTCCTCGGTCTCGGTGATCCACGCATAGGACGCGTCGGCTTCGTAGGTCTTCACAGCGCCATTGCGGGCGGCGGTGACGGCTTCCTGCGCGATTACGAGGGCTTCCTGCGCCTTGGCGAGGTTGTCCTTCGCGTCCTTTACAGCCTTGATCATCTTCTTCAGGCTGGTTTCGGCGTCGGTCATCTGCTTCGGCTTCTCGTCAGAGGGCTTCTCCTCGGCGGGCTTTTCCTCGACCGCGGCCTCGCCTTCCACGGGCGTGGCGCTGGCAGCGGCGGCCGCCTGCTCTACAGCCTTCTCGATCTCGTCGGCTCTCTCGCCGGAGCCGAGCTTCGTCGCGATCATATTGAAGACCTTCTCGCCTTCCAGCTCCAGCGCTTCCGCCTTCTGGACGGCGATATCCGCGGCCTTCACGTTCGCGGCGATCTTCTCATAGTCCGCCTTGGCGGTCTTCACGGCCTCATCGGCGGTGAGCTGGTTTACACGAATGATATTGGTGGTCTTCACGGTCATTTTGCCGCTGTTGATCACGATTTCCTTGTAGCCGTCCTGCGTCTCGTCGGAGCCGCTCAGCTTCCAGGTGCCGTTCAGGATCTTCTCGTTGCCACCCTCCGGCGGAACGAAGGAGAGCGTCTGCTTGCCATAGGTAAAGTACGGCGTGCACAGTTCGACGATCATGACGATCATCAGAACGGCCAGCAGCAGGCTGAACCAACGGGAACGGGACATTTTGATCTGGTAGGTTTTCATTCGTCTATCCCCTCGCTTCTGATTATAGAGCGCGGCGTTGCCGCTTCTACTGTTATATATTTTAACAGACAGCCGAGCATCTGTCAATGCATTTCCGGCATATATGCAAAATTTTCGCCTATGTGCCGCAAAATGTGCTGGATTTTAGGCCATTTCCATCAACTCATAGGCCTTGGAGCCCAGTCCGATCTTCTCCGCCTGCTCGATTCCGGCCTCCCAGTTGGTATCCGGGTGCAGCGCGTGGAAGAAATCCACGCCGGGAACGGAGCGCTTTTCGCCAAGCAGGCTGTCGGCAAACGGCTTTTCTCGGTTGCACAGATCGGCGCACGCCTGATCGATGGCGACCGGATCGAAGGAAGCGAACATACCGACGTCCGGCAGGATGGGCGCGTCGTTGCTGCCGTAGCAGTCGCAGAACGGAGAAATGTCGATGGCCAGAGAGATGTGGAAGCTCGGCTTGTCCTTCACGACCGCGTAGGCGTATTCGGCGACCCTGCGCGAGAGCATCTCGCAGCCCTTCTCCTGTCCCGGGCGCATCGCCTTCGTCGGGCACACGCCGATGCAGCGGCCGCAGCCCTTGCACTTCGCGTAATCGATGTTGGCCTTCTTCTCCACCACGTGAATCGCGTCATGCGCGCAGTTGCGCGCGCACACGCCGCAGCCCACGCAGGCGGCTCCGTTCACGGCGGGCTTCTCAGTTTCGTGCATCTCGGCCTTTCCGGCGCTCGAGCCGCAGCCCATGCCCAGGTTCTTCAGCGCGCCGCCGAAGCCTGTGCCATCGTGCCCCTTGAAGTGCGTCAGCGAAATCACGATGTCCGCGTCGACGATTTCCCGGCCGATCAGCGCGTTTTTGACGTATTCGCCGGGAATCGGCACGGCGACCTCGTCCGTGCCCTTCAGGCCGTCGCCGATCAGCACATGACAGCCGAGGCTGAACGGATTGAAGCCGTGCTCATAGGCGATTTCCAGATGATCCAGCGCGTTCTTGCGCGCGCCGACATACAGCGTGGAGCAGTCGGTCACAAACGGCTTGCCGCCCAACTTCTTCACGACGTCCACGATGGCCTTCGCGTAGTTCGGGCGCAGGTAGGCGAGGTTGCCCTTCTCCCCGAAATGCATCTTGATCGCGACGAACCTGTCCCTGAAATCGATCTGTTCAATGCCCGCCTTCTTCACCAGTCTCTTGAGCTTCTCCGTGAGGTTTTCGTCGCCCCTTACGCGCATGTTTGTAAAGTACACCTTCGACGCCATTGTTTTTCCCTCCTATGCCTTTTCCCAAACCGTTCGATTCATCTCCCGGAAGGTAAGCTCCGGACTTTTCATGCTTACGCGCGTGTGCGGCGGCACGGACGACGTGACGAAGGCGTTGCCGCCGATGACGCAATCGTCGCCGATGACGGTTTCGCCGCCCAGTACCGACGCGCCCGAATACACGGTCACGCGGTTGCCCAGCGTAGGATGGCGCTTCACGCCGGCCAGCTTCTGCCCGAGCCGCGTGGAAAGCGCGCCGAGCGTCACGCCCTGATACAGCTTCACAAAGTCGCCGATGACCGCCGTTTCGCCGATGACCACGCCCGTGCCGTGGTCGATGAAGAAATAGCGGCCGATTTCCGCGCCGGCGTTGATGTCGATGCCGGTCAGACTGTGCGCGTACTCCGTCATGATGCGCGGAATGAACGGAACTTCTTCCTTATATAGAATGTGCGCCAGACGGTATACGGTAATCGCGTGCAGGCCCGGGTAGGAAAACACCACGCCCGCGCGCGATTTCGCCGCCGGGTCGCCGTCAAACGCGGCCTCCACGTCGCACAGAAGCAGCCTCTGCACCTCCGGAAGCGACGAGATAAATACCTTCAGCACGCTTTCGGCCTTTTCCTCCACGTCGATCTCGCCGTTTCCCGCGTAGCAGAACGCCGCTTCCAGCTGCACGCGCAGCCGGGCGCAGACGCCGGTCAGCGCGTAGCCCGCGGCGTACTCGCTGCGCGCCGTGGATACATCGCCGAAAAAGCCGGGAAACAGCAGCGCGCGCAGCTTCTCGGTGATGTCCACCACCTCCGCGCGCTCCGGCAGCGCGCAGCCGCGGGCGTGGAACAGCTCCTCTCCCCCGCAGGTCTCAGTAATTCTCGCGGCGCTTTCGCGAATGATCGTTCTCATTTCGTCCGTCATGTCTTCTTTCCACTGCTCCTTTGAGGCGTCGTCTTTTTCGCCGCCGGCCTCGCTTCTTCCGGAAACCGCGCACCGGGCGCTTTGTGAACGGCGAAGTCCACCAGATACGTGCTGAACCGGCGTATGCTGTCCATGAAGCGCGCTTCCCGGGTGTTCATTTCTTCCTCACCCGTCAGCCGCGCCATTTTGGAAAGCGCGCGTTCCCACTTGCCAGTCGTGACCGCGCTGGTCATTTCCCCGGGCGCAACCTTCACGAGCGTGCGCCCCTTCTCGGTGGAGCGCAGCGTTTTGCCCTTTCGCTCGGCATAGCCCACGTCGATCAGGCGCGTCAGAATCGCGGCGCGCGTCGCGGGCGTTCCGAGACCGGCGTCCTTCATCTTCTCGCGAAGCTCCTCATCTTCGATGGTCTTGCCCGCGTCCTCCATCGATTTGAGCAGCGTGTCGTCCGTGTACGGCAGCGGCGGCTTGGTCTTGCTCGCCTTGACGCTCGTTTTCACGACCTCGCGCGTGTCGCCCGGCTGAAGCGGCGGCAGCTCCTTCGCGTCGGCCTTCGCGTCCTTCTTTTCATCCCGGTAGAGCGCACGCCAGCCCTCTTCGATCGTCACGCTGCCGTTGGTCTTGAACCGCTCGCCCTCCACGTCGGTGAGGATGCGCGTGGCCATTGCGCGCTGGTCGGGGTAGTGCGCCGCGACCAGCCTGCGCGCGACCATATCATAGATGTTCCGTTCGTCCGCCGTGAGTCCGTCCAGCTTCGCCGCGCGGTCGGTAGGCACGATGGCGTGGTGGTCGGAAATCTTCGTGTCGTCGTAGATTCGCTCGGCCTTCTTTATCGGCGCGACGGCCTTCACGAACGACGCGTATGGCTCCGGCAGCAGCTGCATCGTCCGCGCGATCTTCGGCGCCATGTCGTTCGGCAGGTAGCGGCTGTCCGTGCGCGGATAGGTGAGCAGCTTGTGCGTCTCATACAGGGACTGCGCGAGCTTCAGCGTCTTGTCCGCCGAATAGCCGTATTTGCGGTTGGCCTCGCGCTGCAAGGTCGTCAGGTCGTACAGGCGCTCCGGCGGCGTGCGCTTTTCCTCGCGCGTGCATTCCGTCACCACACCCGTCTTTCCGCTTACCTTCTTCTTCAGCGCTTCAGCCTGTTCCCTGGAGGGAATGTGCGTGTCCTTCTTCTCCGGATCGATCCACACACCCTTGTAATCGCCGAAGTCCGCCGTCAGCTCCCAGTAATCGTCCGGCACAAAGGTCTCGATCTCGCGGTCGCGCTTCACGATCAGCGCCAGCGTGGGCGTCTGCACGCGGCCGATGGACAGGTGCGCGTTGTATTTGAGCGAAAACGCGCGCGACGCGTTCATGCCGACCAGCCAGTCGGCCTCCGAGCGGCAGCGCGCGGACAGATACAGTGCGTTATATTCCGAACCCGGCTTCATCGTCGCGAATCCTGCGCGAATGGCCGCGTCGGTCATGGAGGAAATCCATAGCCGCATCACCGGCTTTTTGCAGCCCGCCATTTCATAAATGTAGCGGAAAATCAGCTCGCCCTCGCGTCCGGAGTCCGTCGCACACACGATTTTCTCCGTCTCCGCGTCGTTCATCAGCTTTTTGACGACCTCGAACTGATCCTTCGTCGCCGGAAGCACCTTCAAAGGGATTTTCTCCGGCAGCATCGGCAGGCACGCCATCGACCATTTCCGGTATCGCTCGTCGACCTCGCCCGGCTCCTTCAGGGAAACCAGGTGTCCCACCGCCCACGTGACGGTGTAGTCCTTCCCCGTCAGGCAGCCGGTTCCCCGGCCGGTCACGCCGAGAACGCGCGCAATATCCCGCCCGACGGACGGCTTTTCCGCCACCACCAGTGTTTTCATGCGCGCGTCCTCCATTTTCGTTCGTTACGTTTCTTCATTTATATGAATCCTTGCGAATTCCATGTATTTCTGCCAGTCCGTGCGGCTGAGGAAATGCGTGCCGCTGCGCATTTGGTAGCCGACGCTTCCGGTCAAAAAGCTCTCGCCGGAAACGGCGGCGCGATCGGGCATTTCCAGCCCGCGGCGGCCGAGCAGCTTCCATACCTCGCTCGCCGCGCGGCAGGACAGGCATTCGCCCTCCGGCTCCGCCCACGCGTCCTCCTCCGCGCTGCCGACGCACACCAGCCGCGGCGCGATCATCGCCACGGCGAAATGCATGTCAAACGGCATTTCCGCCTCGCGGTTCTCCCACCGGCGGTAATTATCCGCGAACCAGTCCCACAGGCCGTTTTTCGCGATGTCGTGAATCGTCTCGCCGGTCTCCTTGTGCCGCGCGATGGATGCGCCGCCCGCGCCGGAATCGTTCACAAACGTCGCCCAGATTCGCTCGTCCGACATGCCCGCATACAGCGCCGTCTTGCCCAGACGGGAATGGCCGATCACCATGATGTGCGCCCTGTCCGCTTCCTCGCGGGTATACAGCCAGTCGATCGCGCGGGACGCGGCATATGCCCACATGCCGATCTTGCCCCACTCGTCGGGTCTGCGGGCGCGGCCTTCATAGTACGCCTTCCCCAGACCGTCCGAGAAATCGCCATGATACCGGTCGTTCACGACGTCCGTATAGCAGATCTGTGCAAAGCCGAAGCCGCCGTCGAGAATTTCCTCCGCGGGCAGGTACAAATCAGGTACATCCGGTCGGAAATTCAGAACGACGAACACCGGCGCGGGCCGCTTTGCCTTCGGAAACGCGTAGCGCACCGGGAAGAAAAACGACTTCTCTCCGAATTGCACCCGCAGAACAACCCTGCCAAGATTCGCCTTTCCGGCGAAGCACGGCTTTTCCTCTTCGCTCTCCACCGTAACCACCGGCGTTTCCTCCGGGGAAAAGCCGTAAACCTGCTCGCGCAGAAGCGTCATAAGCTCCGCGCGGCGCTCCGGCCAGCTCTCCGCCGTCTCGCCCGCTCTCAGGATGGGCGGAAGCGCCCGGCCATACCCGTTTGTCTTCATTCATTCTCGCCTTCCTTCCGTTCCTTCCTTCTATACAGCTTGCGTTCCAGCGACCAGATGCGCTCCGTAAACGAGCCGGGGTTCACGCGCGCCAGCTCCGTCCGCATCTCGAACATGCGCGCGTCCAGAAGATCCAGCGTGTGCAGCGCCTCGGCCTCCGGGAACATCGGCGGCTTCGGGGAGCCGTATTCCGGAAGATCGTGATGCGAAAGGATCATGTGCTCCAGCATGATGAGCAGCTCCTCGTTCACGCCCATCTCCCGGCCGCAGCGATCCAGCTTGCTCACGCCCAGCACCAGATGTCCCAGCAGGTTGCCCTCGGTGGTGTAATCGCTCACCAGACCCAGCTCGTCGCTCTTCATTTCCTCGATCTTGCACAGATCGTGCAAAATCACGCCCGCCGCAAGCAGATCAGCGTCGAGGAACGGATACAGCTCGCACAGCATGTCCGCGCCGCGCAGCATCGTGGAGGTGTGGTGCAATAGACCGCTCCGCTCGGCATGATGCAGCTTGAGCGCCGCGGGCATGTAGTTCAGCCGGTCGCCGCAGTCCTCCAGCCGCCTGAGCACAAGTTGCTTCAGCTCATAGCTGCGCATCGCGTCCACGCGGTTCAGAATTTCCTCCAGCATATCGTCCGCCGGGCGCGGCGCGCAGGGAATCAGCTTATCCATTTCCACGTTGTCCTCCGGCGTGGAAAGGCGCATCTTGTCCACGCGCAGCTGGGCGTGGCCGTTGTATTCCTGCATCATGCCCCGCACGCGGATGACCGACGACGCGGGCGGCGGCACGGCCGTTCCGTCCCACATCTTGGCGTTTACGTCGCCGGAGATATCGGTCAGCGTCATATCCAGATACTTTCCGCCATTGGACGAGGTTCGCTGCTGCGCCGCGCGCACCAGCAGAAAGCCGTCGAACATGGTGTTCTTGATCATATCGGTCAACCTTGGCTGTTCCCTCATAAACCGTTCCCCCGTCCCATGATTTCCTGCCTATATGATACTTCAAAACGCCGTTTTTGGCAAGAGAAAGCCGCCGTTTTTCATTTGAGCAGAAGGTTCTTGACATACCGTAATTGTTTTGATATACTATATACGCATATTTATGTCATTTTGTAATAATACTGGTAAGGGAGGGTTCGCATGAATCGCCTGACCTCGAAATTCCGAAGGCTTCTGGCCTGTGTTCTGATCGTTTCCGCCGCGCTGGGCGGGCTTCCGTCGGCCTTCGCCGAAACGCAGAAGGCCATCGTTACCGCGAACAGCGTTCGCGTGTACCGCGACGCGGCGCAGACGACGTTTTACGGCAGCGTGAAAAAATATACCGTGCTCACCGTGGCCGCCATCTCCGGCAATACCGCGCGGGTGCAGCTGAACGGAAAGACCGGCTACTGCGCGACCGGCTCGCTTGCGCTGATCGACGACGTAAAAAAGCCCGCTTCCGTGACGGCGAACACGCGCGTGTATCTTTCCCCCAGCGGAAAGGGCAAGTCCGTCGCCGTAAAAAAGGGCTTCCAGCTGAACCTCGTCGCCATAAACGGCAAGAAGGCGATGGTCGAGAAGAACGGAAACATCGGCTACATGTGGGCGAAGTACGTTCGCCTGGATTCGGACGCTCCGGCGCAGGAAACCTTTACCGACGCCGATTTCGAGGCCGTCGTAAAGACCGGCAGCGTGAAGGTCTATGAGAAGCCCTCCGCGGGCAGCAAATACCTCGGCTCGATGAAGAAGGGCACGACGGTCGAGGTGCAGAGCTACAGCGCCTCGTGGGCATACGTCCGTCTCGGCTCCCGTTACGGCTACTGCGCAAAGAGCGCGCTTGCGAAGAAAGCAGCTCCCACGCCCACCGCAACGCCGTCTATTACATATGAAGAATTCCCCGCCGTCGTCAGCGCAAAGACGCTGAAGGTATACGCCTCCGCGTCAACCGGCTCCAAACTGCTGGGCACGCTGAAAAGCGGACGAAGCGTGACCGTTCACGCATACGACAAGACATGGGCGCGCATCAGCCTGAACGGGAATTACGGCTACTGCCTGAAAAGCGGTCTGAAAAAGTCGGTTGAAACGCCCGTTCCCACCGCAACTCCCTCCCCCGCGCCGACGGCCGCGCCCACCGCGAAGCCAACGGCTGCGCCCACAGCCAAGCCGACAGCCAAGCCGACAGCGACGGCCGCGCCCGCGTCGACCGACGCGATCTTCAGCGACGATTCGCTTTCAAACGAACAGAAGGTGTTCGCGTTCATCACGAAGCGCATGAACTACACCGCCGCGGTCGCCTGCGGCATCATGGCGAACATCTACGCCGAATCCCGCTTCAACCCGGCTTCCGTTTCCTCCGCGGGCTACAGCGGCATCTGCCAGTGGAGCCAGTCGCGCTTTGCGGCGATTAAAAGCTGGTGCGAAAGCCGTTCCTACGATCCCATGTCGCTGGAAGGTCAGCTGAACTATCTGAAGTACGACCTTGACAGCCGCAACACCGTATACCACAAGGCGCTCAAGGCCATGGGCAACACCGCGCAGGACGCGTATGACGCAGGCTACTATTTCTGCTACTACTACGAACGCCCCTCCAACAAGGCCTCAAAGTCCGATACGCGCGGCATTCGCGCCCGCGACGTATACTGGCCGAAATACGGAAACTGACAGGAGACGAAACCATGCTGAAGCTGTTTGACACGCATTGCCACATCAACGACGAGCGATTTCAGAGCGACCGCGCCGAAGTCATCGCCCGCATGCGCGAGGCCGGCATTCGCCGCGCCGTAGTCGTGGGCGACGGCGCGCGGAGTCCTTCCGACGCGTTTGCGCTCGCGCGCGAAAACGACTTTCTCTACGCCGCCGCAGGCGTGCATCCGCACGACGCGTCGCTGTGGACGGACGCGCATCCCCGGCTGATCCGCGAATGGATGGCCATGGACAAGGTGGTCGCGCTGGGCGAAATCGGTCTGGACTACCATTACGACCTCTCCCCCCGCAGCGTACAGAAGGAGGTATTCGACCGGCAGCTCGATCTGGCCTACGAGCTCGACAAGCCCGCAATTCTGCACATTCGCGAGGCGCACGGCGACACGACGGACATCCTGCTGGCCCGCGCGCGCGCCGGACGCATGCCGCGCGGCGTCATGCACTGCTACACCGGCAGCTGGGAAAGCGCGAAGACCTATCTGAACCTTGGGCTGTACATCTCCTTCTCCGGCGCGCTCACGTTTAAAAACGCGCCGAAGCTGTGGGAGGTCGCCGAAAAAGCGCCGCTCGACCGGCTGCTGATCGAAACGGACTGCCCCTATATGGCGCCGGTTCCGCTGCGCGGACAGCGCAACGAGCCCGCCTACATCGCCTACGTGTGCCGGAAGCTGGCCGAGCTGCGCGAGATCGACGAGGAAGCCGCCGCGGAAGCCACCTTCGAAAACGGCCTTCGCGTCTTCGGTCTGAACGCCTGAACCGCCCGTCTCCCCGAACTACAGAAAGGAAGTCTGACTTCATGCGAAAGCTATTGAGCCTGTTCTGCGCGCTTATGCTGCTGTGCGCGTCGCTGCCCGCGTGGGCGGACGGCGAATTTTCCGCCTACGTCAAAAAAGGCGCGGCGACAATCTACTCGGACGCGAAGCTCAAAACCCCCGCCGGCTCGCTCAGGAAAAACACCGTCGTGACCGTGCTCGCCTACAGGGACGGCGTAGCGAAGATTCAATACAAGAGCCGCACCGGCTTTGCCCGGGTCTCGGATCTGGGAAGGGTGAGCGACATTGCCCGCCGGGCGACGCTCGTTCGCGAAAGCAAGGTTTATTCCAAGGCCTCCACAAAATCGAGCTATGTCAGCGTAGCCGCCGGGACGGAGGTATACGTGCTCAAGGTCACGGGCGCGTGCGCGATGATCGAGCGCGGCGGCAAGGTCGGCTACGTACATAAAAACAATCTGTCGCTTTACGCGGCCGAGGAACCGGCAAAGGAAGAAAAGCCCGAGATCGTCTATGTGGAATACGAAGCGAAGGTGACCTCCTCTTCCCTGCGCGTCTACGCCTCCGCGAGCACGAAGGCCAAATCGCTGGGCACGCTGAAAAAGGGCGCGCTCGTTACCGTGGTCGCCACCTGCGGGGACTGGGCGCGCGTGAAGAAGGGCGAGCGCGTGGGCTATTGCGCGCTGGGAAGCCTTGAAAAGTACGTCGATCCCTACGCCTATCTGAAGGACGGCCGCTATTCCAACGAAAAGACCATCTACACCTTCCTCACAAAGGAAATGAAGCTCTCGCCCGCGGCGGCCTGCGGCGCGCTGGCCAACATCAAGTTTGAAAGCGGCTACCGAACCGGCGCGCTCGGCGACGGCGGACGGAGCTTCGGCATCTGCCAGTGGTTCTACCTGCGCTTTACGCGGCTCAAGAACTTCTGCCAGAACCGGAATTACGACTATGAGACGATCGAAGGGCAGCTGTGGTTTTTGAAGTACGAGCTGGAAACCTACTACCCGATGGTACTGCGCTATCTGCGCGGCGTTGAAAACACGGCCAAGGGCGCGTATGACGCGGGCTGGTACTGGTGCTATCATTTCGAGGGGCCGGCCAACCGCGAGCGGCTTTCCGTCACGCGCGGCAACTACGCACGGGATACCGTCTGGGCACGCTACGGCGGCTGACAAGGGAGGAACCTTTTTGGAACGCACACGGTTTTATGAGCTTTTAGACGCGTGCCCGGTCATCGCGGCGGCGAAAAACGAGGAGAGCCTGCGCCACTCACTGGACGCGGACTGCCGGGTTGTATTCGTGCTGTATGGAAACGTGGCCAACATTCCGGACATCGTCGCGCGCATCGACGAGGCCGGGAAAACGCCCGTCGTGCACATCGATCTGGTCGACGGGCTGGCCGCGCGCGAGCCCGCGGTCGACTATATCCGTCTGCGCACGGCGGCCGCCGGAATCATCTCCACGAAGGGCATGCTGCTCAAGCGCGCCCGCGAAGTGGGATTGATCGCCATTCAGCGCTTTTTCCTGCTGGATTCCATGGCGCTGACCAACATCGAAAAGCAGGTAAAGGCCAACCAGCCCGACCTGATCGAGGTCATTCCCGGCGCTATGCCGAAGGTGATTCGCGGGCTGGCGCAGGGACTCGCGCTGCCGGTGATCGCGGGCGGCCTGATTCGCGACCGGGAGGACGCGGAAAACGCGCTCCACGCCGGCGCGAAGGCAATTTCCTGCTCGAGCGCAGAATTCTTAAGCCATTTTTCGTCACATTCTTAACAATCAAATGCTATAATTGCATTCGTCAGCTTGGACCGAATACGGAGATTTAGAGAGTATGAGGACGCAGCCGTCAGGTTGTGTTTTTATACTCTTTTTTTGTCCGTCGATTTACAGAGGTTTGGAGGGGATTTGCAATGTATGACGTCGCCGTGATCGGCTGCGGCATAATCGGCGCCGCGACGGCGTTCTCGCTGTCCATGTATCAGCTGAACGTCGTCGTTCTGGAAAGGGAAAACGACGTGGCTCTGGGCGCGACCCGCGCCAACAGCGCCATTATCCACGCGGGGTACGACCCCGAGCCCGGCACGAAGATGGCGCGGCTGAACGTGCGCGGCTGTGAAATGGCGCAGGCGCTGTGCGCCCAATTGGACGTGCCGTATCTGAACAACGGCTCGCTCGTCCTCGCGTTTTCCGAGGAGGAAATGGCCACCGTGCGGGAGCTGTACGCGCGCGGCGAAGCGAACGGCGTGCCCGGCCAGCGGATCCTGACCGGCGACGAGGTGCGCGCCATGGAGCCCTATGTTTCGGACGAGGTCGTGGGCGCGCTGTACGCGCCGTCCGCGGGCATTGTCAATCCCTGGGAATACGCCATCGCCATGGCGGAGGTCGCCGTACAGAACGGCGTCGAGGTGCGCTTGAACGCGGGCGTGACCGCGATTGCCCGCATTCCCGGCGGCTACCGCATTACCGCGGGCGATCAGACCGTCGACGCGCGCTATGTGGTAAACTGCGCGGGCGTTGACAGCGCCGTCGTGCACGAAATGGTCGCGCCGAAGGCGTTCACCATCTATCCTGTGCGCGGCGACTACTATCTGATGGACAAGTGCGAAAGCGTCCGCGCGCGCCGCGTGCTGTTCCAGTGCCCCTCCGCGCTGGGCAAGGGCGTGCTCGTCTCCCCCACCGTGCACGGCAACCTGATCGTCGGCCCGGACGCCGTCGCCTGCAAGGACGGCCACCGCGCGAACACCACGGCGGAGGGGCTCGCGTATGTCAAAAAGGCCGCCGCGCGTTCGGTTCCTTCCATCGACTACCGCAGCGCCATTCGCAATTTCGCCGGTATGCGCGCGAACTCCGACCAGAAGGATTTCGTCATCGGCATGGCCGCCGAGAATTTCCTCGATCTGGCGGGCATCAAGTCCCCCGGCCTTTCCAGCGCGCCCGCCATCGGCGAGGAAGCGGTGAAGCTGCTTTCCGAAAACGGGCTTGCGCTGACCCCGAAGGCGAATCCCGTCACCACGCGCAAATGCGTCCGCTTCAAATCCCTCAGCGAAGAGGAAAAGCGCGAGGCGGTGCACCGCAATCCCCTCTATGGCCGCGTGATCTGCCGCTGCGAAACGATCACCGAGGGCGAAATCGTGGACGCGATTCATTCCCCCATCCCACCCTGCTCGCTGGACGGCGTGAAGCGCCGCGCTGGCTCCGGCATGGGACGCTGCCAGGGCGGCTTCTGCGGGCCGCGCGTGCTGGAAATCCTCGCGCGCGAGCGGAAGCTGGATCCTACCGAGATTCTGAAGGATCGCGCCGGAAGCTGGATTCTGGCCTGCGAAACCAAGGAGGAGGCGAACCGGGTATGACGTATGATCTGATTGTCATCGGCGGCGGCCCCGCCGGTCTGGCCGCGGCCGTGAGCGCCTCCGAGAACGGACTGAAAAACATCCTCATCGTCGAGCGCGACAGGGAGCTTGGCGGCATTCTGAACCAGTGCATCCACAACGGCTTCGGCCTGCACCGCTTCAAGGAAGAGCTAAGCGGCCCCGAATACGCGCGCCGCTTCATTGAAATGCTCAAAAACACCGCCGTTTCGGTGCTGACCGACGCGATGGTGCTGGATATTGCCCCGGATCGAACCGTGCGCGTCGTAAGTGCGCAGCACGGTTATCAGACGCTGGCCGCGAAGTCCGTTGTGCTCGCGATGGGCTGCCGCGAGCGCACGCGCGGCGCGATCGGCATTCCCGGCGACCGCCCGTCGGGCGTGTTTACCGCCGGCACGGCACAGCGCTATCTGAACCTTGAGGGCTACATGTGCGGCCGCCGCGTCGTCATCCTCGGAAGCGGCGACATCGGCCTGATCATGGCGCGCCGCATGACGCTGGAGGGCGCGAAGGTGCTGGCGTGCGTCGAGGTCATGCCCTATTCCGGCGGCCTGACGCGCAACATCGTGCAATGCCTGCACGACTTCGACATTCCGCTCTACCTCTCCCACACCGTCACGGACATCACCGCGACGAACGGCCGTGTGTCCAGCGTCACCGTCGCGCAGGTGGACGAGCGCCGCGCGCCCATCCCGGGAACGGAAATGCGCTTTGACTGCGACACGCTGCTTCTGTCCGTCGGCCTGATTCCCGAAAACGAGCTGACCCGCGCCGCGGGCATCGCAATCGACCCGCGCACCAACGGCCCCGTCGTGTTCGAGAACATGGAAACCTCCATGCCCGGCGTATTCGCCTGCGGCAACGTCGTTCACGTGCACGATCTGGTCGACTACGTATCCGCCGAGAGCGAGCGCGCCGGAAAGGCCGCCGCAAGGTTCGTGCTGAACGGCGACGCGCAGGGCGAGCCGATTGAGCTTCACAACGGAAACGCCGTGTCCTACACCGTGCCGCAGAAGCTTCGCCGCGAAAACGTGGAGAAGGTCGCCGACGTGTTCTTCCGCGTGCGCCGCATCTTCGGCGCGAGCGTGATCAACGTGACGAGCGGCGGGCAGGCGCTGGCTTCCTATAAGCGCGAGCGCATGGCTCCCGGCGAAATGGAGCACCTGCTGCTGCCCGCGGCGCTGCTTCAGAAGGCGTCCGGCGAAATCACCATTTCCTGCGAGGAGGCGGATTGCAAATGAAGGAACTGATTTGTATCGTCTGCCCGAGAGGTTGCCACCTGAAGGTGGATGAAGCGAACGATTATGCCGTGACCGGCAATTCGTGCCCCCGTGGCGCGGAATACGGGCGCAACGAGTGCACCCACCCGACGCGCGTGCTGACGACGACCGTCAAAATCGACGGCGCGGCCTATCGCCGCTGCCCCGTGCGCACCGAGCGCGCCATCGACAAGAGCCTGCTGTTCAAGGCCATGGACGCACTGAACGGCGTGACCCTGCGCGCGCCCGTCCATGTGGGCGACGTGGCGCTCGAAAACGTGTGCGGCACCGGCGTGAACGTGATCGTCACCCGCGAGCTGTAAGCTTCCACCTTTTGCAAACCGGCGTGCCGGCGCTTCGTTTGAGGCTCGGCGCGCCGGTTTTCTTCTGTGAAGGCCGATCTATGGCGAAAATGCGAACATGGTAACTTTATTATGCCGCGGCGCGGATGGATTGCGAACGCGGTTTTTCTGTGCTATACTATCCGCAAAACAGGAAAGCAGAGGAATTCTCTATGGGATATATGATCGGCATTGACCTTGGAACCACAAACTCCTGCATGGCGTACATCGAAAACGGCGAACCCGTCATCATCCCCAACGCCAACGGCGCGCGCACCACGCCGTCCGTCGTGGCGATTACCAAAACCGGCGAGCGCGTCGTGGGCGAAGCCGCCAAGCGGCAGGCCGCCGCCAACGCCGGGCGCACGATTCAGTCCATCAAGCGCCGGATGGGCAGCGATTTCCGCGCGAAGATCGACGGCCACGAGTATTCCCCGCAGGAAATCAGCGCCATGATTCTTTCAAAGCTGAAAACCGACGCGGAAAGCTATCTCGGCGGCTCCGTCACGGACGCGGTGATCACCGTGCCCGCCTATTTCAGCGACGCGCAGCGGCAGGCCACGAAGGACGCGGGCACAATCGCGGGGCTGAACGTTCTGCGCATCGTCAACGAGCCGACGGCGGCGGCGCTGGCGTTCGGCATCGACCGGCACGAAAAGCAGAAGATTCTCGTGTACGACCTCGGCGGCGGCACGTTCGACGTGTCCATTCTCGACATCGATTCTGACGTGGTGGAGGTCGTCGCCACGTCCGGCAACAACCATCTGGGCGGCGACGATTTCGACCAGTGCGTGGCCGATTACCTGATTTCCGACTTCAAAAAGGACACCCGCATTGACCTCGGCCGGGACGCGACCGCGCTTCAGCGCGTGCGCGAAGCGGCGGAAAAGGCCAAGATCGAGCTTTCCAGCGCCATGCAGACGACGGTCAGTCTGCCCTTCATCGCCACCGGAAAGGAAGGGCCGGTGCATCTGGAAAAGACGCTCACGCGCGCGCTGTTCAATCAGCTGACGAGTCGTCTCGTGGAAGCCACGCTTGAGCCGATGCGTCAGGCGCTGGCCGACGCGGGACTGTCCGCTTCCCAGCTGGACAAGGTTCTGCTGGTCGGCGGCTCCACGCGCATCCCGGCCGTGCAGGACGCGGTGCGGAAGTTCACCAGCAAGGAGCCCTTCCGCGGCGTGAACCCGGACGAATGCGTCGCCATGGGCGCGGCGCTGCAGGGCGGCGTGATGGCCGGAGACGTGAAGAGCCTGCTCCTCTTGGACGTTACGCCGCTGTCGCTGGGCGTGGAAACCGTGGGCAACAACTTCTCCGTCATCATCCCCCGCAACACGACCCTGCCCATTCAGCGCAGCCAGATTTATACCACGACTTCCCCGTTCCAATCCAAAGTGGAAATTCACGTGCTGCAGGGCGAGCGCCCGCTGGCCTCGGAGAACAAAACGCTGGGACGCTTCATGCTGGACGGTCTCAAGCGCGGCTTCTCGCAGCCGCAGATCGAGGTTACGTTCTCCATCGACGCGAACGGCATCGTGAACGTCTCCGCCCGCGATCAGGCGACCGGCCGCGCGCAGCAGATCACCATCACCGCGTCCGGGAACCTTTCACAGGAGGAGATTCGCCGCGCCGTCGAGGACGCGGAGCGCTACGCCGAAGCGGACAAAAAGAAGCGCGAGGAAACGGAAATAAAAATGCGCGGCGAACAACTGTTGGTTGACGCAGCGCAGATTTCAAAAAAGCTGTCAAAGGAGGACAGGCAGCGCATCGACCCGATGCTGCACGAGCTGAAGGCGGCGCTCAAGGCCGACAACCTTTCGGAGATTCGCGAAAAGAGCGAACGCCTGAAGCAGGTTCTGGACGCGATCGGCTATTCCTTCACCGGCGAGGCCGGGAACGCCGACGACGGTTCCTACGATTCCGAGGTGCGCTGATCAGCGTCCCGTCATCCGCACGGGATCCAGCGCCTGTTCCACCTGTTCGCCGGTCAGAAGCCCCTTGGAAACGACGAGCTCCCTGACCGGCGTGCCGGTTTTCAGCGCTTCCTGCGCCAGATGGCACGCGGCGGTATAGCCGATTATCGGGCACAGCGCCGTCACGATGCCGATGGAGCGCTCCACCTCGGCGCGGCATGCCGCTTCATTCGCAAGGATTCCCTCCACACAGTTGACCGTCAGCGTTTCAACGGCGTGCGTGAACTGCTCGATGCCCTGATTCAGGCTGTCGAAAATCATGGGTTCAAAGGCGTTCAGCTCCAGCTGTCCCGCTTCTGCCGCCATGCTTACCGTGGTGTCGTAGCCGGCCAGACGGAACGCCACCTGCGTGACGACCTCCGGGATCACCGGGTTCACCTTGCCGGGCATGATGGACGAGCCGTTCTGCCGCGCGGGAAGCACGATTTCGCTCAGACCCGCGCGCGGGCCGGAGGACGTCAGCCGCAGATCGTTGCAGATTTTGGAAAGACTCATGCCCGCGCCCTTGAGCGCGCCGGAAAGCGCCGGATACGCGTCCGCGTTCTGCGTGCCGTCGATCCGATTGTCGCACGGCACGAAGGGAATGCCCGTCTGCTCCGCGAGGATGGGCACAACGCGCTCCACAAAGATGGGATGCGCGTTCAGGCACGTGCCGATGGCGGTTCCACCCAGATTCAGCACGAGCATTTCCTCCCGCGCGCGAACCAGACGACCCTTCTCGCGCTCCATCACGCGCGCGTAGGCCTGAAATTCCTGTCCAAGGCGCATGGGCACCGCGTCCTGCAGCTGGGTGCGCCCCATCTTGATCACGCCGTCGAACTCCTCCGCCTTTTTATGGAAGGCGACGATCAGCTCGTCCAGCGCCTTCAGAAGCTTCTCCATCAGCACATACGCCGTCATGCGCCCGCAGGACGGATACACGTCGTTCGTGGACTGGCCGCGATTCACGTGGTCGTTCGGGTTCACGAGCGTATAATCGCCCTTCGTTCCGCCCAGAATTTCAATGGCGCGGTTGGCGATAACCTCGTTCGCGTTCATATTGGTTGACGTGCCCGCGCCGCCCTGCACGGGGTCGACGATAAACTGATCCCGGAAGCGCCCTTCCAGAATCTCGTCGCACGCCTGCTCGATCGCCAGCGCAACCGGTTCCGGCACCACGCCCGCCTGACGGTTCGCCTCGGCGCAGGCCTTTTTCACGTGCGCAAGGCTTTCAATCATCTTCGGGTGAAGCCTTTGCCCCGTGATCGGAAAGTTCTCCTGCGCCCTTAGAGAATGAATGCCATAATACGCATCCTCCGGTACGTCTTTTGCGCCTACGAGGTCTTTTTCCACGCGAGTTCCGGCCATATCGATCGCCCCTTTTTTCATGTTGCCAAATATTATACCTGTGTGCTATAATATTTTCAAATACCAATTTGTAAATCCACATGATAGGTATATGCCTATGAGGTGATGCGATGTTTCATGAGATGCGCTATGTGCTCGCCGTTTACCGGCACCAGAGCTTTTCCCGCGCGGCCGCGGCGCTGTTTATTTCGCAGCCGTCCCTCAGCCAGATGATTCGCAAGGCGGAGGAACGGCTGGGCGCGCCGATCTTCGACCGCAGCACCACGCCCATATCGCTGACCGACGTCGGCCGCGCCTATGTGCACGCCGCAGCGCAGGTGCTCGATCTGGAAGAAAATCTGCGCCAGTACGTCAGCGACACCGAAAACTGCCTGACCGGCACGCTGTCGCTGGGCGGCACGACGCTGCAAACGTCCTACGTGTTTCCCCCGCTGATCTCCGCGTTTTCGGCGCTGTTTCCGAACGTGGGAATCGACGTGCAGGAGATGCACACGTCGGCGCTGAAGAAGGCGCTGCGAGACGGTGACATCGACCTTGTGGCGGACAACTCGCTGTTCGACCCCGCGGTCTTTGAAAGCCGCCCCTACCTCACCGATCGCGTGCTGCTGGCCGTGCCCGGCCGTCTGCCGATTGCCGAGGCCACGAAGCGCTATCAGCTTCCCCCGTCGGTCATTTCCGACGCGGACGCGCTGGAAAAGGCCGAGTGCGTGCCGCTGGCGCTGTTTTCACAGGAGGACTTTCTTCTATTAAAGGAAGGAAACGACACCCGCGACCGCGCGGACGAGCTGTGCCGGCTGGCGGGCTTCAAGCCGAAAATCCGTCTGCTGCTCGATCAGCAGATCGCCGCCTACAACCTTGCCGCCTACGGCATGGGCATCACCTTCGTCAGCGACACGCTGGTGTGCCACGCGCCGCCGGACGAGCGCCTGTGCTTCTATCGCCTGCCCGGCGAAGCGACGAAGCGCGAAATCCGCTTCTTTTATAAGCGCACGCACTTCGTCACCCGCCCCATGCGCGAATTTCTGCGCCTGCTGGGCAATGAGTCGTAACGGAAACGAAAAGCGGCGTTTGTTGTATGAAACGGTTTTTTATGGTATAATTTCCGTATGCCGCAAGCAGGCCGGTTTCCCGGTATTGAAACCGCCTTCTTTGTGATATACTGAAAAGGAATCTCTGCCCGGCACGGCGCAGTCTGATATAGAGGTGCGGAAATGGCTTCGAAGAGCAATCATCTGATGCGAACGACGCTGTCGGTGACGCTGGTCATCTTTGTGTCGAAGGCCATCGGTTTCATTCGTGAAATGATCATGGCCTATTATTTCGGCCGCGACTGCATTACGGACGCGTACAATTCCGCCTACAGCCTGTTTTACCTGCCGGTGCTTCTGTTTTCCTCTTGCGTCACCAGCACGCTGGTTCCGCTCTACATTCGCCGCGAAAACGAGCTCGGGCCCGAGGGCGCGCATCGCTTCGCGAGCAACACGCTGAACCTGTTCGCCACGTTCTCGCTGCTGATCAGCCTGTTTATGATGCTGTTCGCCGGGCCGCTGGTTCATATCGTCTACCCCGGCTTTTCCGAGGAAGCGCACGATCTGACCGTAACCCTCAGCCGCATCATGTTCCCGGCGCTGGTGTTTTTCGTCGCCGCCATCGTGCTTTCCACCGTGCTGAACGCGCAGGAGCACTATCTGGCCGCGCAACTGACCGGCCTTCCGCTCAGCTTTGCGCTGATCACCGCCGCCGTTCTCTTCAGCGGCACCGTCGGCATTCGCGCGCAGGCATGGGGCGTTCTCGCGGCGGGCATTCTGCAAATCGTTATTCTGCTGCCCGCGCTCCGGCACGACTTTCGCTATTATCCCACGTTCAACCTGCACGATAAGCATTTCCGCCGCCTGATGACGCTCGCCGTGCCGTCGGTTCTGTCGATGGCCGTCAACGAGCTGAACCACATGATCGACCGCATGCTCGCCTCAACGCTGAACGCCGGCGACATATCGTCGATGACGTACGCGTTCAAGCTGATCATGTTCATGACGGGCGTGCTGGTCGTGCCGCTGACGACGATTTCGTTTTCGAAAATGTCCAAACAGGCGGCGAACAAGAACGTCTCCGCGCTGATTCCGCAGGTGCGCAGGAGCATCGCGCTGCTCGCCTTTGTCATCCTGCCCGTCGTGTGCATCGCGGGCGTGTGCTCCGAGCAGGTGATTCGCCTCGCCTATGGCCGCGGGCGCTTTGACGAGGAAAGCGTTCGCCTGACCGGACAGGTGTTCCTGTTCTACGTCATAGGCGTGCCCTTCTACAGCATGCGCGACCTGATGAACCGCGTGTACCATTCCATGGAAAACACGAAAACGCCGATGATCATCGCCTGCATATCGATGGCGCTGAACATCGTTCTGAACCTGATCCTGCGCGGCGTTATGGGCGTGAACGGCCTTGCGTTCGCCACGTCCGTCGCGGCGCTGATCGGCTGCATTCTCCTCGCCCGCGGCATCACGCAGCGCATCGGCCGTGTGTTCAACCGGAAATTCGTGCTGGAACTGGCCAAAATCGCGTTCAGCTCCGCGCTCGCGCTGGTCGCGTCGCTGTGCATGTCGCACCTGCTGCCGGACTGGCGTGGCACACTGCCGGTCATCGGCTGGCTGATTCTCGTGGCGCTGCCCGGCGCTGTCGTGTACATTCTGAGCTGTCTCGCGCTGAACGTGAAGCAGTGCGGGCGCATTCTTTCCATTCTGAAGCGATCCTGACGGGAGGACATACAAATCATGGATGAGGAACGACTGATTTCCACCGGCTTCAAACCCGACGAGGACGACGCCGAGCGCTCCCTGCGCCCGAGGACGCTGGCCGAGTACTTCGGTCAGCAGAAGGTGAAGGACAGCCTGAGCGTATACATGCAGGCCGCCGTCGCGCGCCGCGAGCCGCTGGATCATATTCTTCTGTACGGCCCGCCGGGTCTGGGCAAGACCACGCTGGCGGGCATTATCGCCTCTGAAATGGGGCACAACATCCGCGTGACCAGCGGCCCGGCGATCGAGCGTCCGGGCGACCTCGCGTCCATTCTCACAAACCTGAACGCGGGCGACGTGCTGTTCATCGACGAAATCCACCGCCTGAGCCACACGGTTGAGGAGGTTCTCTATCCCGCGATGGAGGACTACGCGCTGGACATCATGATCGGCAAGGGGCCGTCGGCGCGCTCCATTCGTCTGGATCTTCCCAAGTTCACGCTGATCGGCGCCACGACCCGCGCCGGCATGCTCACCAGCCCGCTGCGCGACCGCTTCGGTATCTCCTTCCGTTTGGAGCTGTATACGCCGGAGGAGCTGGCGGTCATCGTGAAGCGCAGCGCGCAGATTCTCAAAATCCACTGCGAGGATGATGGCGCGCTGGAAATCGCCCGCCGCTCCCGCGGTACGCCCCGCATCGCCAACCGCCTGATTCGCCGCGTGCGCGATTTCGCCGAGGTGAAGGCGGGCGGTGTGATCAACATGGAGGTCGCCAAGCTGGGGCTTGACATGCTCGAGGTTGACCGGCTGGGGCTCGACCGCACCGACCGCGCCATGCTTACCGCGATGATTCAGAAGTTCGGCGGCGGCCCGGTGGGACTGGACACGCTGGCTGCTTCCACCGGCGAGGACGCGGCCACCATCGAGGACGTGTACGAGCCGTATCTGCTTCAGCTCGGCTTCCTCATGCGCACGCCGCGCGGCCGCGTGTGCACGCCCGCAGCGTATCAGCATCTCGGCTGCGCCGCGCCCGCCCGCGCTGTGCAGCCCGACCAGATTTCACTCGATCTATAAGAGGATACACCAATGAAAACATCGGATTTCATGTACGACCTTCCCGAAGAGCTGATCGCGCAGACCCCCATCGAGCCGCGCGACCATTCCCGCCTGCTCGTGTACAACCGCGCCACGCGCGAGATCGAGCACAAGCATTTCTATGACGTAATCGACTACCTGAACCCCGGCGACGCGCTGGTCATCAACGAAACGCGCGTGATTCCCGCGCGTCTGTACGGCGTGCGCGCGGGCGGCGGCGCGTGCGAGCTTCTGCTTCTAAAGCAGCTCGGCCCCAAGCGCTGGGAGTCGCTGGTGCGCCCCGGCGCGAAGCTGAAGGTGGGCAAAACCGTTTCCATCGGCGAGGGACGCATGACCGCGACCATCGTCGGCGAAAGCGAGGGCGGCGCGCGCATTGTGGATTTCGAGTGCGAGGGCACGTTTGAAGCCGCGCTGGACGAGCTGGGTGAAATGCCCCTCCCGCCCTACATTCACGAGAAGCTGGCCGACCGAAGCCGGTATCAGACCGTGTACGCGAAGGAGGACGGCTCCGCCGCCGCGCCCACGGCCGGTCTGCACTTCACGCCCGAGCTGCTCAACCGCATCCGCGCGAAGGGAATCGACGTGATTCCGATTCTTCTGCACGTGGGACTAGGCACGTTCCGCCCCGTCAAGGCGGAGAACGTCGAGGATCACGAGATGCATTCCGAATACTACGAGGTCTCCGAGGACGCCGCGAACCGCATTCACGCGGCGAAGGCCGCCGGGCACCGCGTCGTCGCCGTCGGCACGACGAGCGTGCGCACGCTGGAATCCTCAGCGCAGGAGACCGGCGAGGTGGTCGCCAAAAAGGCGTGGACGCAGATTTTCATCACGCCCGGTTTCCATTTCAACGCCGTGGACGCGCTGATCACGAACTTCCACCTGCCCGGCTCCACGCTGATCATGCTCATCAGCGCGCTGATGGGGCGCGAGGAAGCGCTGCGCGTATACGAAACCGCCGTGCAGGAGCGCTATCGCTTCTTCTCCTTCGGCGACGCGATGCTGATTCTGTGACGGTTTCACCACAAAATAACACATGTGCAAACTTCGTAATCGGATTATGTTTGCAATCTTACACGCGGCGTGCGATAATACACACGATAGAAAGAAGGTTTGAGCGATGAAATTTGAACTGATGCATCCCGCCGACCAGCTGGTCATGATCATGAACCGCATCTACCAGTACGGCATGACGACGACCTCCGGCGGCAACCTTTCCATTCGCGACGAAAGCGGCGACATCTGGATTACGCCCTCCGGCATCGACAAAGGCAGCCTGACGCGCGCCGACATCAACTGCGTGAAGCCCGACGGCACGATTCTCGGCCCGCACAAGCCGTCCGTAGAACTGCCCTTCCACAGGGATATTTACCGCATCCGCCCCGACCTGCGCGCCATCGTGCACGCGCACCCGCCCACGCTGGTCGCCTTCAGCCTTGCGCGCAAGATTCCGGACACGCACCTCGTTCCGGACGCCACGCTGGTCTGCGGCAATGTTGCCATGGCCAAGTACGATGTTCCCGGCTCCGAGCAGCTGGGCAAAAACATTGCCGAGAAGTTTGCCGAGGGGCACAACACGGTCATTCTGGAAAACCACGGCGTGGTCTGCGGCTCCACCAACCTGTTCAAGGCGTTCATGGCCTTTGAGACGCTGGACTTCTGCGGCCGTCTGGAAATCGACGCGAAGAAGCTGGGCACGCCCCGCTCCCTCACCGACGCGCAGATTGAGCTGGAAAGCGCCAAGGCGCACCCGCCGATGGACGCGTTCGTCGCCCGCGTGATTTCATCCGAGGAATGCGCCGGCCGCCGCGACATGTGCCATCTGATTCACCGCGCGTATGACCAGCGCCTGTTCACCAGCACGCAGGGCACCTTCTCCATGCGCCTGTCGGACGGCTCCTTCCTGATCACGCCGTATATGAAGGATCGCAAGTATCTGGAGCCTGAGGACATCGTGCGCATCAAGAACGGCATGTGCGAAACCGGCAAAACGCCCAGCCGCGCCGCACTGCTGGTTCAGGAGATTTTCAACAGGCATCCGGAGATCAATTCCGTCATCATCGCGCATCCCCCGGCGATCATGGCGTTCGCCGTCACCGACGCGGTGTTCGATTCCCGCACGATTCCGGAGAGCTACATTCAGCTGCGCGACGTGAAGCGCGTCCCCTACGCTTCCAGCTCGCTGGACATTGAGGGCACCGCGAACGCGTTCTGCTCCTCCACGCCCGTGCTGATCGTGGACAACAAGTGCGTGATCGTGGCCGGCGCGAGCCTGCTGAACGCCTTTGACAAGCTCGAGGTGCTTGAATACAGCGCCAAGGCCGTCATCGCCGCGCAGGATATCGGCAAGATCATCAACATCACGCCCGAAGAAGTGAAGGACATCGAGGAAGCGTTCCACCTGACCTGACAGACTTCTTTCAAGAGATAAGCAAAAATCCGGAGCCCATCAAGCGGACTCCGGATTTCTTTTACCCTTCCATCAGAAGGAGAAATACTTCTTCGCGTTGTTGTAGCAGATGCCTTCCACGATGGTCTTCAGCGCATCCCAATCGGCCGGGTATTCGCCGTTTTCTACCCACGTGCCGAGGATCTCGCACAGGATGCGGCGGAAATACTCGTGGCGCGGATAGCTGACGAAGGAGCGCGAGTCGGTCAGCATGCCCACGAAGGTGGACAGCGCGCCCAGCGCCGCGAGCGTCTTCATCTGGTCGACCATGCCGTCGCGCTGATCGCAGAACCACCAAGCGGAGCCGAACTGCAGCTTGCCGGGAATGCCGCTCTCGGTCTGGAAGTTGCCGATCGTCGTGCCGATTACGTAGTTGTCCGTGGGGTTCAGGGAGTACAGGATGGTCTTCGGAAGGTTTCCGTTCTTCTCCTGCTCGTCCAGCAGACGGTTCAGCTTGTAGGCCACCTTTTCGTCGCTGATGGAGTCGAAGCCGATGTCCGCGCCGCCCTTTTCGTAGGCGTTCGTGTTGTTGTTGCGCTGCGCGTTCACATGATACTGCTGCGCCCAGCCCAGCTCCTTGTACACGCGGCCCATGGACACGAGGATGTACGTGCGGTACACGTCGATGAGCGCGTCGCAGGGCTTCTCGCCCTTCATCGCCAGCGCGAACGCCTCGTTGACCTTCGCCATGTCGATCGGCTCATAGGGCACGGTGTCCAGACCGTGATCGGACGCGCGGCAGCCGTGCTCGTCGAAGAACTTCGCGCGCTGCGTCAGCGCCTTCACAACGTCCTCGGCGCACTCGATCTTCACGCCGCTGACCTCGGACAGGGTCTCGATATAGCTCTTGTACGCCGGCATGCCGATTTTAATCGCCGCGTCGGGACGGAACGCGGGCAGAACCTTCACCTTGAAGGTGGGATCCTTGGCAATCTGCTCGTGATATTCCAGATTGCTCGCCGGATCGTCGGTCGTGCACACGACCTTCACGTTGAACTTTTCAATCAGCCGGCGCGCGCGGAATTCCTCGGTGGCCAGCATGGCGTTCGCGTTTTCCCAGATGGCCGGAGCCGTGCGCTCGTTCAGCGGCTCTTCGATGCCGAAAACGCGCTTCAGCTCCAGGTGCGTCCAGTGATACAGCGGGTTGCCGATGGCCAGAGAGATGCACTTGGCATAGGCCAGGAACTTCTCATAGTCGTCTCCGTCCCCGCGAATCAGGCGCTCGTCCACGCCCATGGCGCGCATGTAGCGCCACTTATAGTGGTCGCCGCCAAGGAAGAGCTCGGTAATGTTTTTAAACTGAATATTTTCCGCAATTTCACGCGGGCTCAGGTGGCAATGATAATCAATGATGGGCATTTTCTCGGCATACTCGTGATACAGCTTTTTCGCCGTATCGGTGGTGAGAAGGAAATCCTCGTTCATAAACGGTTTCAAAATCCATTACCTCCGTATCTACACAAAGTCAAATCCACCAGTGCCAAAATAGCACGGATAGCGCCGAATGTCAAGCCTTCCGCAGGAAATTTCTCGCATTTAAAGGCGGCAGGCGAAGAGGATTTTTCTCCCGCCTGCCGCGCGTTTCTCTGGAGAGCGTTTATTCGTCCTTCGCGTACAGGATGCGTCCGCAGTTGTCGCACGTCACCATATGCTCGCCGGACTTCAGGTCTCTCAGCGTGCCCAGCGGCAGCGCCATGAAGCAGCCGCTGCACTGGTTGTTCATCATTTTCGCCATCGGCGGCGTGACATGCGCCTTGATGGACTTATACTTTTCAAGGTCGGCCGGGTCAGTCTTCTTCTCCTCCGCCTCCGCGCGGGCGCGCAGGTTCTTGAGCTTCACCGTGTCGTCGGCGTACTCCTTGTCGTATTCGAGCTTCACCGCGTCATACTCCGCCTTGGTCTTGGCGGCGCGTACGCGAATCTCCTTCTGCTGACGGTCGCGCGCGTCCGCGTCCTTGCGCATTTTGGAGAGCTCCTGCTCGTAGTGCTTCATCGACTCGAGCACCTTCTCAATCGCCGTCACGCGCTCCTCGATTTCTTCCGCGGTCTTGGGCGGCTCGGATTCCAGACGGGCGCGCTGCTCGGCGAGAAGCTTGTTCAGCCTTTCCACCTCGTCGCGAATCGCTTCCATGCGGTCGTTCATGGTGGAAACGTCGTTTTCGATTTTGACGATGTTCGTCTGCTGCTCCTTCAGGAAATTGCGATCCTTGAGCAACAGCTGACGCTTCGGCGACTGCCTCATATCGCTGCCGAACTTATCCGCCTCAAGATCAAATTGCATGTAATTCCAAAGCGCGTCCAGATTCATTCTTCTACCCCCAAATCGTTTGCATACACTTTCACATTATATTGTAACGCATTTGCTCTCATTTGTAAACCGTTTCTCAGCGGTTTCACGGCAATTTGTTCGGTGGAATCGTGCCCAGCCTGCATGGTCACCAGACCCTCGGCCGCCAGCGACACCGCGTCGTGATAGCGCATCTCGCCGGTCACGTACACATCCGCGCCCGCCTTCAGCGCCGTCTGCGCGTATTCCCCGCCCGCGCCGCCGACCAGCGCCACGCGCCGCACCGTCTTCTGACGGTCGCCGTACACGCGCACCACGTCGCCCAGCCGCTCGGTCACGCGCGCCGCGAACGCCGCCGCCGTCATCGGCTCCACGTCGCCGATGCGCAGAATCGCTTCCTCGTCACCGTCCACGCACTGGACGTTCGTAAGCCCCAGCGCTTCGGCAAGGCAGTCGTTCACGCCGCCCGCAGCCACATCATAATTCGTATGCGCGGCAATCAGGTTCATATGCGCGCGCACCAGCCGGCATAGAAGCCGCCCCTCCGCCGTGTCCTCGCAGAGGTTTTTCCGCCCGCCGAACAGAATCGGATGATGCGTCACGATCAGGCTGCAGCCCTTTTCAAGCGCCGCGTCGAGCACCTCATCGTTCAGTTCCAGCGCGCAGAAGATCGCCTGCACCTCGTTTTCCATGCTACCGCAGAGCAGGCCCACGTTATCCCAGCTCTCCGCCTTATCAAACGGCGCGATTTCGTCAACCCAGCCGTATACATCCTTCACCTTCAGCATTCGACGATCTCCCTCCAATACTCCATCTCAGTCAGAAGCGCGTCCTTTTCGGAATGGCCACTCTTCTCCGCGCCCGCCAGCGCCTTTTGAGCGACGCGCAGACGGAACGCCGCGTATTCGCGGAACGCTTCGCTCGGCTCATTCCGCAGCACCGGCCCCACAATCAAGTCGCGCTCCGTGTAGGCCGCTTCGCCCTTTTCCGCGCGGATCAATACATAGCGCCGCCGTGCCGCGCGCACGACGCGTTCATCCGTGATGCGCCGCCCCGTCTCCATCAGCGCGCGCCGCACCAGTTCCGCACCGACGTTCGGCTCCAGCACAAGCACGCTGTCTGCAAGCCGTTCGCCCGCGCCCCGCAGAATGCCCGCGATCGTCTCGCCGCCCATACCGGCGATCACCGCCGCGTCCGGCGCGCCGGGAAGCGCCCGCGCACCGTCGCCCACGAAAAACTCCGCCCTTTCCTGAAGCCCCCGCCGCGCAATCAGTCCTCTCGCCTTTTCCAGCGACGGCGCGGAAATATCCGAAAACCAGACCTTCCCGCACTTGCCCGTGAGCAGCAGCTGTGCGCCCAGTCGGCCGTGGTCGGTGCCGATGTCGGCCACGATTCCGCATTTCGGCAGCATCCTGATCATCTCCGAAAGCCTTTCATCCGTCAGCGGCATGCGTTTCCCTCCGTAATAAAGAAATGCCGTCGTCCATTGCGCCGGCATTTCGGTTCCTTCCGAGTCGTTTCTCAGTCCAGAGAATCCTTCAGCTTGCGGGAGCGGCTGGGATGGCGCAGCTTGCGCAGCGCCTTGGCTTCGATCTGGCGAATGCGCTCGCGCGTCACCTTGAACTCCTTGCCTACCTCTTCCAGCGTGCGCTGACGGCCGTCCTCAAGGCCGAAGCGAAGCTTCAGAACCATTTCCTCTCTGGGCGTCAGCGTGGAAAGCACACTCATCAGCTGCTCCTTGAGAAGCGTGAACGCGGCGGCCTCGGCGGGCGCGGGCGCGTCCTCGTCCGGCAGGAAGTCGCCCAGATGGCTGTCCTCTTCCTCGCCGATTGGCGTTTCCAGCGAAACCGGCTCCTGCGCGATCTTGATGATCTCGCGCACCTTGTCCTCGGAAATGCCCATTTCCTCGGCGATTTCCTCCGGCAGCGGCTCGCGGCCGTACTCCTGCAGAAGCTGGCGGGACACGCGAATCAGCTTGTTGATCGTTTCCACCATGTGCACGGGAATGCGAATCGTGCGCGCCTGATCCGCGATGGCGCGGGTGATGGCCTGACGAATCCACCACGTGGCATACGTGGAAAACTTATAGCCCTTGCGATAGTCAAACTTGTCCACGGCCTTGATCAGACCCAGATTGCCCTCCTGAATCAGATCCAGGAACAGCATGCCGCGGCCCACATAGCGCTTGGCGATGGACACGACCAGTCGCAGGTTCGCCTCGCACAGGCGATGCTTCGCGTCCACGTCGCCCTCCTCCATGCGCTTGGCAAGCTCGATTTCCTCGTCCGCCGTAAGCAGCGGAACCTTGCCGATTTCCTTCAGATACATGCGCACGGGATCGTCGATGGAGATGCCCTCGGGCGGCGTCAGGTCGTCGAGACGGTCGTCCGGCACAGGCGCGGGATCGGCCTCGCTGACGGTGTTTTCCTTGATAATTTCGATGTTCAGTTCCGACAGCGTGTCGAGAATCTTATCGAACTGATCGGGCTCCATCTCGCAATCGGCAAACTGTTCGATAATTTCCTTGATCGTCAGCGCGCCTTTCTGTTTTCCGGCTTCAATCAGTTCCCGGACGCGATTGGAGATCATTTCCGCATTCTCGTTTTTCATTCTCAGGGCACTCCTTTCGGGGGTCGACGCTAATCGAGCTTCGCGAGCAGCGCTTGAATCTGCTGGTTCAGCCGCTTTCTCTCTTCCGCGTCGGCCGTTTTGGCCCGCGCGGCGTACAGATTTATCTGTTGGTTGATTCGAATCTGGCGGATTCGGTGCAGCAGCTCCTCGGCCAGACTCATCGCCTTTTCCTTATTTTCGGGCAGCGGCTCGAAGTTAATCGCTTCCAGCGCTTCCCTTGACTGTTCCTCCGGAATTTCGCCGATAAAATCCCTCGCCTTCATTCCGGAAGACAGATATTCGAACATATCGGCATACAGGCCGCTGTCAAAGTCGTCCTTCATCAGCGTGTCGGCCGGAATCATTCCGCTGTTCAGAAGCGCGATCAGCTGCATCTGCGCAAGCTGCAGCTCCGAACGCTTTTCCGGCGCGACCGCGGGCGTGCGCGGCCTTGGCGCTTCCTCGGCCTTTGGCGGCGCGGACTGCCCGATCTGCCGCAGCAGCACGTCCCGCGAATAGCCGGTGTCGTGCGCCAGCTTCTGAAGGTAGTTTTCCAGTTCCACCGGGTTTTGCACACTTCGCAGGATCTCGCAGCAGCGAATCGTGTACTGCGTGCGATCCTCCTGCACGCTGATGTCCATGCCGTCGCGCGCGCGCATCATGCGATATTCCGCCGGTTCGATCTTCTTGAGCCCATTCCACGCCTCCGCACCGTTGGCGCGAACGAACTCGTCCGGATCCATACCGCCCGGGTAGTCGATCACGCGTGCCGGTACGCCCTGCGCTCCCAGAATATCCAGCGCGCGCAGCGCCGCCTTGCGCCCCGCGCCGTCGCCGTCGTAGCTGATCCAGACCTCCGGCGCGTAGCGCTTCATCAGCCGCGCCTGTTCCTCTGTCAGCGCCGTGCCCAGCGTGGCGACGACGCCCGGGATGCCGTACTTCAAAAGCGACACCGTGTCCATATACCCTTCCACGAGTACCAGCCGTTTGAGCCCATGCTCCTTACGGGCGAAGTTCAGCGCGTAGAGACCGTTTCGCTTGTTGAACACCGGCGTGTCCGACGTGTTCAGGTACTTGGGATTGCCGTCGCCCATGATGCGCCCGCCAAAGCCGAGCACCTTTCCCTGCGGGTTCAGGATGGGAAAGATGACGCGCTCGCGGAACATATCGTACCTGCGCCCGTCCCTCTGGCCGCAGAGCCACGCCGCGTCGATCACCTCGTCGTCGAACCCGGCCTCCTTCAGCGCGCGATACAGCGTATCGCCGCCGTGCGGCGACGCGCCAAGGCCGAAGCGGCGAATGTCGCTGTCCGTCAGACCGCGGGAGTACAGATACTTGAGCGCCATGCTCCCCTCGGGCTTCCAGATCAGCTGATGGAAGAACCGCGCGGCCAGCAGGTTCGCTTCATAAATCTTCTCGCGCAGCTGCCGGTTTCTGTCCTCCGTGACGGTCGATTCCAGCCTGTCCGGCATAGGCATGTGCGCCCGGTCGGCCAAAAGCTCCACCGCCTCCATGAATTCCAGGTGATCGTACTCCATAACGAATCCTATGACATTGCCGCCCTTGTGGCAACCAAAGCAGTAAAACATCTGACTGTCGGTGTCCACCTTGAAGGACGGCGTCTTTTCGTTATGGAAAGGGCAACAGGCCCACAGGTATCTGCCTTTTCGCTTCAGCTGCACGCGCTCGCCGACGATCTCTTCGATGCTCACATGGGAACGAAGCTCATCCAGCCATGCGGAAGGAAGCCTTGAGGACATAGTTCACCTTCACCCTTTATTGTTCCGGTCGTTTCCTGTTTGCTTCTTATTCGCGATTCGCAATCTTTTTTCCTGCCTGTTCTTCGACTTTCGACAATTTTCACGCAGGAAATCCTTCCCGCGGAAAAACCATCCATGCCGAAGCACCTTTCAGTATATCCATTTCACGGGATATATACCACAAATGTGTCTCATTTCCTGCAAAAATACAAAGTTTTACATTTTTACGGCCAAAATAGACAGAAAGAGCCGCCGTACCCTTAGCGATACGACGGCTCCACCCGTTCCCGGCTTATTTGATTACCCAGTTTTCGAAGGAATACTCCGGCTTCGCCTCTTCCACCCAGGCTTCCACCTGCGCGTTGTAGACGGTTTCCTTCTTCTCGTCCAGCGCGGCCTTCGCGGCGGCGTCCTTCACATTTTCAAACGGAACCACTCCCGCTTCCGGCTTGGACTCATACTTCACAATGTGCACGCCCATGGAGCTGAGGAATGGCGCGGAATACTCGCCCACGTTTTCCAGCGCCACCGATTCCCGCAAGAACGCGGAGTCCCACGTCGTGGAGGTCTCGTACACCAGATAGCCGCGCTCGCGGATGCCGTCCTGCTTGGAGCCGGGATCGTCGGAATACTTCTCGATCAGCTTGTCAATCGGCGTTCCGGCCTCGATTCCGGCGGTCACCTCATCGAGCTTCTCCTGTACGTTGGCCCACACGGCCTGCTCGCTCGCTTCCAGCTCGGTCTGCTTCGCAGCCAGCTCAGCCTGCTTCGCGGTCAGCTGATCGTTCAGCGTCTGTGCCGCCGCGTCGGAAGACGTGGCTTCAGCCGCCGTCGCTTCCCGCTGCTCGGCAATCTGCTTTTCGAGGTCGCTGGCCTCCTTTTCCAGTGCGGAGACGGCGCTCTGCGCCTCGGTGTAGGCGTTCATCACCGCGTCCTCCGGCTTCAGGAACACATGCTTGATGTAGCGATAGCCCTCCGGCATGTAGTAGATCGTCTGGTTCTTATTGCCGACGCTTTCCAGACTGGCCGGCTTGTCGGTGTACGCAGTCTTCGCTTCCTCGCTCAGCTTGTCGTACTCAGCCTTGATTTCCTCTTCCGTGACGGCCGTGTCCTTGTTGACGACGCTTTCCAGGCGCTCCTTCACGCGGTCGCCGTACACGGCGCTGTAAACCGTGTCCTCGGAAATGCCGGAGGTCTTCAGGATGGCCACGGCGTCGTCGTGGGAAGAGCCGTTGCTCTCGGCGTTTTCAACGTAGGTGTTGTACTCGTTAGTCGCGTCGGTCTGAATGGCGGCCAGCTCTTCCTCGGTGAAGGCTGCAAAGCCCAGATCGAGCATCTTCTGATCGAGCACGCGGGTCTTGACGATCTCCTTCACCACGTTGTCGCGCACGCGGGTGGCGTCCTCCGCCGTGATGCTCTGCGATTCGCTGATACCGAACATGCTGGCCATGTAGTTCATGTAGGTGACATAGCTGGAATACATGTCCATCTGCTCGTTATAGGTGTCCACCGCGTCGCCCTTGGTCACGACTCGGTCGCCATAGTACGTGGCCAGAACCGTAGCCATATCGGCTTCATACGCGGCCTGTTCCGCCGCGGCCTTTTCGGCTTCCTGCTGCTTCACGTATTCCGGATCGGTGCGAATCAGGTTGCAGCCGCACAGAAGCAGGCAGACGGCCACGGCAAGGGACAACAGTTTCATGGTTCTTGAACGCATTCGTATCTTCCTCCACTTAGCGCCTTCGGCGCAAACTCGCTTCTAAGGCAACGCTGCGCAAATGAGGTGGTCGGCCGGCGAATGGATTTTTCGTCAGATGCAAATGAAAATTTCGAAGGTTTACTGGAGGTAAATCGAGAAATTTGCATGCCGCAGATGGCGGAAAAGACTTCGCCCGACGCGCCGCCGAATTGTGCGGCGGTACCTTACTTATTATACACATTTTCGGCTTTCACGCAAGTGTTTTTATCTCCCGAAACCGATTCGCCGCATTTTTGATCAGATTTCCCGCCTTTGTGCCAGGCTTCAGCGTCTGAATCTCAATCCTTCCCGCCTTCGTCCGGCGCAGCGCGCGCAGAATCCGCCGCTCGATTCCCTCCTCCATGTCCTCCGGAAGGAACACGTCGATCGGCGCGCAGACGGCGAACAGGTTCCCACCGCACGCGCCCAGCGCGCGGAAGAACGCGTCCGCATCCGTTCCTCCGCAGGGATACAGCCACAGCGCGTCCGGCGCAAAGCGCTGGGCAAGCATCAGAACAACCGCGCAGCCGTCGCCCTCGCCAAACAGCGTCAGCCTTTCATTCCGTCTCCGCATCCGCTGAAACACATCCGCCGCCTCGCCGTATCGTTCGCCCGGCCTTTCCTCCGCTCCCCGGATCACCAGCAGCGCTCCCCTCTCCATCTGCCCACCTCCCGCAACTTTCTATGCCCGAACGCGCGGAATATGCAAAAGAGGGAGACGCCGTTTCGCGCCTCCCTCTTGGGAATGCAGGGAATTATTCCTCTTCTTCCTCTTCCTTCTTGGCGGACTCGATGATCTTCTTGGCGTCCGTCGCGGGAACTTCCTCGTAGCGCTCGAATCTCATGGTGAAGGAGCCGCGGGACTGGGTGAGGGAGCGGAGGTCGGTCGCGTACTTGAACATTTCGCTCTGCGGAACCTCAGCCGTCACGCACTGCTGGCCGTCCACCTGATCCATGCCCATGATGCGGCCGCGGCGCTTGTTGATGTCGCCGATGATGTCGCCCATGTACTCGTCGGGAATCATGACTTCCACGTGATAGATGGGCTCGAGCAGCACGGGGCTGGCCTGATCCAGCTGCTTGAACGCCAGACGGGCAGCCGTCTTGAACGCCATTTCAGAGGAGTCGACCGGGTGATAGGAACCGTCGTGCAGCTTCGCGGTCAGGCCGACCACCGGGAATCCGGCGAGAACGCCCTTCTTGATGTTGTCGCGCAGACCCTTTTCAACGGCCGGGATGAAGTTGCGCGGTACGACGCCGCCGACAACCGCGTCTTCAAAGATGAAGTCGGTGTTGGTGGGATCGTCGTTCGGGCGGAACTCGATAACGACGTCGCCGAACTGGCCGTGTCCGCCGGACTGCTTCTTATGGCGGCCGCGAACGTCGATCTTCTTGCGGATGGTCTCACGGTACGGGATCTTGGGATCCTGCAGGATGCACTCCACGCCGAACTTGCTCTGCAGCTTCTTGGCGACCACGTCGATGTGGGTCTCGCCCAGACCGCTGATCAGGGATTCGGTGGTTTCCGCGTCCTTGGTGACGGTGATGGTCGGGTCTTCTTCCATCAGACGCGCCAGACCCGAGAAGATCTTGT
>OLOV01000171.1_pt1 | contig 55687 bp, 50 predicted proteins | sample 1672931 | NCBI WGS metagenome assembly OLOV01 (sample SAMEA3136738, study PRJEB25190) | human gut metagenome | biome: human gut; feature: human-associated habitat; material: faeces | place: Austria | collected 2013 | reverse complement strand
CGAAGCGGCGCATATGCGCGCTGGCCGACAGGACGAGCGGCCCGGACACGCCGAAATGCGTGAAGAGCATTTCCCCCTGCTCCTTATAAATGAGCTTGCCGTCCTCAAACACGGACAGGGCGACGTTTCTCAGCGAAAAGCCCTGCATCTCCGCGCAGTACCCATCCGGGCTTTCAAGCGGGACTAGGGATGGACGAAGCTCAGAAACGGTATGGCCGAAGGTGCGGGCAAAGGTATAGCCCGCGCCGGTGGAGCCCGTGAGAGGATATGAAAGTCCGCCTGTGCAGACGGCGGCGGCGCGGCAGGCGATGGTTCCCTCATCGGTTTTGACGCCGCAGACGGCCCCGTCGCGCGTGAGGATGGCCTTTGCCGAGGTATGTACTATCTGGACACCGGCGCGCTCACACAGGTGCGTCATGGTTCCGGCAACATCGTTTGCGTTGTCGGAGACGGGAAAGACGCGATTGCCGCGCTCCGTCTTTACAGGCAGGCCGTGCGACTCGAAAAAGGCAATGGTGTCCGCCGGTGCAAAGCGGCTGAGCGCACTGTACAGGAAGCGCCCGTCGCCGGGGATATTGCGCATGAACTCCTTCACGTCGCAGTTATTTGTGAGATTGCAGCGGCCCTTGCCGGTGATGCGCACCTTGCGCCCAAGCTGGCGGTTCGGCTCAAGCAGGACGGTGGCCACGCCGCGCGACGCCGCGGTATACGCGCACATCATTCCGGCCGCGCCGCCGCCGATGACGACAAGTTCAGTTTCGTTTATCATATTTCATGCTCCAATGTTTGATGCTGCTCCCCCGTGACGGCGCGGACCTCCGCCGCCGTCAAATGCCGCCAGCGGCCGGGGGCAAGCGTGCCCAGCTCAAGCGGGCCTTCACTGATGCGCACAAGGCGCGTGACCTTGAGCCCGCAGGCAGTGCACATTTTCCTGACCTGGCGGTTCCGCCCCTCGCTGATGGTGATGAGCAGCACGGCCCCGCCGGGGATGAGCGCTTCTATCTCCACACTGTCCGCAAGGACGGTGCAGCCGTCTATGTCGATCTCCGCACGCAGGCACTCGGTCGCGAGGCCAACATCCTCACCCTGCACCCATGTGCGGTAGGTCTTTTTGAAGTTGTGCGACGGGTGCATGAGGGTATTTGCAAAATCCCCGTCGTTCGTCATTATCAGCAGCCCCTCGGAATACATGTCCAGCCGGCCGACGGGGTAGACCCGCCCGAGGCCGCGGACAAGCTCCGTCACATTATGGCGGCCCTTTTCGTCGCTCATGGTGGTGACGTATGCCTTGGGCTTATTGAGCATTATGTATAGCTTCTCACCGGCGGCCGGAAGCGGCGCGCCGTCGATGAGTATCACATCCTCACCCGGCTCCCCCCTGTCGCCGAGGGCGGCGGTACGCCCGTTGACCGTGACGCGCCCGGCGGAGATACATTCCTCCGCCGCGCGGCGCGACATCAGCCCTGAGGCCGATATTATCTTCTGTATGCGTTCGGGCATTACTGCCTCCGTTCCTTCAATCACGCGCGGCCGGGCCGACGCTTTCTTTATAAACAAGGTCATACTCTGCAAGCTGAACGCCGTTTACGGAGGCCGTGACCCGCCCCTTCGCCTCGCCCGCCGAGACGGGCGCGAACTCGAACCACGGCAGCTCCGCGCGCAGGACTATCTCCGCATCCATGGGGAGAAACAGCGCAAGCTCCTTCTCCGGAACGAGATAGGCCCAGCGCCGCTCACCGGAGATAACGGGCACGCAGAAGCTGAGACCGCCGGTAACGCTGCGCATGGCACAGCGCGAATACGCCCATGTATAAAGGGCGATATGGTCATTCCAGTCGTCCGGCGCGCTGAGCGTGACACAGACGAGGCGCGCGCCATCCCGCACACAGCAGGAGACGAGGCAGCGCCCCGCGGCCTCGGTGAAGCCCGTTTTGCCGCCGATGCAGCCGGGGCACGTGCCGAGCAGGCGGTTATGGTTGACGAGAAGCTTCCCGTCAACGGTGCAGCTCGTCATGCCGTCCAGCTCCGCGAAGGCGGCGTTATCCATGCAGTATTCCATGAGCCGCGCCATGTCGCGCGCGGTGGAATAGTGGCCGGAGGCGTTCAACCCGTGCGGATTGACAAAATGCGTGTCCGCCATACCGAGAGTCTCGGCCTTGGCGTTCATGAGCGCGGCAAAGTGCGCGCTGTCGCCCGCAATATGCCCGGCGAGCGCAAGCGCCGCGTCGTTCCCGGACACGAGAAGCAGCCCCGTGACGAGCTCCTTCACCGTGCGGCGTTCACCCGGCGCAAGGTACATGGACGAGCCTTCAACATTGCAGTATTCAGGGCGGATATAGACACACTCATCGCCGTGGCAGTTCTCAAGCGCGAGGATCGCAGTCATGAGCTTCGTCGTGCTGGCAATGGGCAGCTTCATATCCGCATTCTTTTCATAGACGGCGCAGCCGCCGGACAGAACAACGGCGCTTTTCGCGCTGACAGACGGCGCGGACGCGGCAGACGCAGCGCCGCGCACGGAAAGGCACAGCGCAAGCGCCGCAAGCAGCGCCGCCGTTTTCTTCATCACCCTAATAATATGCACCACCCTTTTTTATATGGGCAGTGCTTATTATTGACAGGATGTATGATTTTATTACGCGTTGGGCTTACTTGTTCTTCTGCTTTTCGATGAAATTGTCCACGCGGTCCATGACCTGCGGGACCATGTCGATTATCCTGTCCACGGTGTTGCTGGCAGGAGGAGTGACGTTTATCATTCTGACTGTGCCCTCTTTGATGACGAGGAAGCCGATAGGCTCGATCTTGACGCCGGTGGCGTTGCCGCCGCCGTAGGGTCTGGCCTCGCCGGCCTTCTTGCTGGTGAATTCAACTCCGCCGCCGCCGAAGCCGAGGCTTATCTTGGAGATAGGAACGAGCGTTATACCGTCAGGTGTGACTATCGGGTCGCCGACGACGGTATCGACCTTGAGAACGTTCTTGACGTTCTCCATCGTGGTCTGCATGAGTTCGCTGATAGGGTTGTTATCCATTTGAGTCCATCCTTTCCTCTGCCTGTATATTTTCTTTATCTTTTTCTGCATCTATATTAATGACGATGTCATCATTAACCTTATCTTCACCGGGCTTATCTCCCCTGCCGCTGCGGATGCGCTCCACCAGCAGGCGCAGCTTATTCCTTATAAGAATACCCAGCGCGCTGAAAGCTATACCGAATATCAGACCGAAAAACGCGCCGATGCGGATGCTGAACGCAAGGCCGAAGTCTATCTCCATCGAGTCCTTCGCAAAGTCGATATCCGTGCGCACGTCGCAGTCCTTCACGTCGAACCGCTCCCGGCACAAGGGGGCGAGAGACGAGAGCGCGGCGTTGACGTATCCGAAGGTGACGGCCGTATTGTACGGGTCATCCCCGGCGGCGGTATAGTGCAGGAGGAAGCGATCGACCTTGAACTTGCGGTTGAAGCGGCCGAATTTTTTCAGCACCTTCTTCACAAGGGAGAGTATCTCATCCTTGGAGAAGCTGAGCTTGAGCTTTTTCTTCTCCTTTGGTGCGGCCTCCTCAGGGGCTTCCTTTTGGGGCTTCTCTTTTTTCGGCTTTTTTTCCTTCTTCGGCTTCGACTCATCCTCCGGCGGGCGGGGGAAGAGCTGAAGAAGCACGCCGCACACCTTCGCCGACAGGCTGAAGCTGCCACCCTCGTAGGCGATATCCGCGCCGACGGGGATGAGCATGATGGCGGCGATGACCGCGACGATTATGCCGATGATCTTAAGGGCAAGCAATTATATCACTCCTCGTGCGCATCTCCTGTAACTTCGCTGAAAGATATCTGCTGGGAATCCTTGTTCTGCAAAAGGTCTATCGCGTTTTGCAGCTTTTCTATCCCTTCGCCGTTCGTCATGTCCGGCAGGGGCGGAAGCTGCGAAAGCTCGCTTATACCCATTGTACGCAGGAAAACGTCCGTTGTTTTGAAGATGGAGGGCCGCCCCGGCACGTCGAGCTTGCCGCACGGCTCGATAAGGCCGCGCTCAAGCAGGATGCCGACGGTGTAGGAGCTGTCCACCCCGCGCACCTGGTCTATATAAGCCCGCGTGACGGGCTGAAAATACGCAACTATCGCCAACGCCTCCAGCGCGCTCTGGCTGAGCATGGGGGGCTTGCGCTGCTCCAGCGCCTTGGTGATGAATGGGGCGTATTCCGGGGCGGAACACATCTGAAGCTTATCCTCCAGCTTCAGAATGCGCATACCGCGCCCCTCGTTTTCATATTTTTCTGCAAGCACGGCGGCGGCATGTTCTATCTCGCCCTCGTAAGCGCCGAGGATGAGGGAAAGGCGCGCAATGGGCACGCTGTCGCCCGATGCAAAAAGTATAGCCTCAATGGCGGAAGAAATATCAAACATATTACTCAATTATCTTTTCAATTATTTCATCGACGTCGCCGCCGGAAAAGCTGAGAGAATAGTCCTCGCCGCAGCGCTCGACCTTGACACTGCCCATGCTGCATAGCTCCAGCACGGAAATGAACGCCGCGACGACCTCTGACCGCGTGGCGCAGCCCTTGTAAAGCTCATTGAGCGTCACGCCGCCCGTGCGGAGGAGCTGGAGTATCTGGCGGCTTTTATCGCGGACGGAATAAACTATCCGCTGCGGGATGGCCGAAGCGAAGCTTTCGGCCTCCGGCGCTTTGCCGCCGCGGGAATATATGGCCTTGAGCGCTTTTAAAAGCTCCGCCGGTTCATGCTTATAGGCGTATTCGCGGCTGAGCCTGGGGGGCGGTTCCGGCAGCTTGGCAAAGTAGAGCAGACCCAGCTCCGACGCTTTTTTAAGCTGCGGCGTGACCTTCTGCACGGCGGCAAAGGCGTCCTTGCATTTAAGCTGCTCCAGCGACGCCATGAGCACTTCAAGCTCGGACACCTCCTCCTCGGAGGTGAGCAGCGTCTTTGTCTTGATATACAGCAGATGCGAGGCCATCTGGATGAACTCGCTTGCGATCTCAAGGTCCATGCTCTGCATTTCGGCAAGGTAGGCGAGATACTGGTCAAGGATATCGGCGATCTTGATATCGCGGATCTCTATTTTATTTTTGGAAAGCAGCATGAGGATAAGGCTGAGCGGACCTTCAAAGTCCTGAAGCTCATCCTTGTCGCGCACGACGCCCTCCAGATGAAAGCTGGGATTTTCCATTAAAAGCTCACTTATAAAAAAGATAATATACAAGGTCGCACCCGGCCTGCGCCACGGGCACAAGGCGCGCGTAAAGCCAGTTCACCGCCGTGGAGAGCGGCCGGCCGAGGACACCCGTGGCGACGAGCGCGAAGAGCACGATGGAGCCGTATTTCTCATAGCGCATGAGCTTATAGTACGCCTCGTCACGCATAAACGCGTACAGCACCTTCGACCCGTCCAGCGGGGAGATGGGGATGAGATTGAAAACGGCGTAGCCAAGGCTTATGACCGCCGTTATCTGTATCATTTCAAGAAAGTACCCGCCCACGGCGGATCGGCCGAGGGGGATGAACGCGAGGCCGTAAAAGAACATGAAAACAACGGCCAGCACGAGATTGCACATGGGGCCGGCAAGCGCCGTCAGCGCCATGCCGCGCTTGGGGTTTTTGAACCTGAACATATTCACCGGCACGGGCTTCGCCCAGCCGAAGTGGAACACCAGCAGCATCACAAGGCCAAGCGGGTCAAGACTGCGCAGGGGATTGAGCGTCAGCCGCCCGGCGCGCTTCGCCGTATCGTCCCCCAGCTTATAGGCAGCGTAGCCGTGGCTGAACTCATGCAGCGTCACGCACAGCAGCGCCGGAACAAGCCCCAGAATTATACTGAGCAGATATGAAAAATCAAAGCCATCCCATATGGATCTCAACGCGTCTATCGTACTCACCCCGGAATTTGCCGCCGGTCATAAAACAAGCTCTAGTTATTTTATCAAATCATACCACAAAATACAAGAGCAAGGCAACAGGAAATTGCCTTGCCCGTGGATTTAGTTAAATTATTTTGGTTATCTCGCTGATAAGCTCTTCCCTGCCCTGCCCTTTTTCGGCGGAGAAGGGTATGATCCGCACGCTCTCATCAAGCTCAAGCGTCCGGCGGATGAGGGCCATGTTCGGCTCGACCTCGCTTTTTTTGAGCTTGTCGAGCTTATTTGCCACGACGACGAGCGCGCATCCGGAGGCCTTGAACCACTGCGCCATGGTGACATCGTCCGCCGTGGGCTTATGGCGGGCGTCAACTATCATGACGCCGAGCTGGAATAACTGCGCGGCGAAGAACTGCTCCATCAGCTTTCCCCAGCGGTCGCGCTCAGCCTGAGAGACCTTGGCATAGCCGTAGCCGGGCAGATCGACGAGATAGAGCCGCCCGTCAATGAGAAAATAATTGACGTGCACTGTCTTTCCCGGCGCGGAACCGACGCGGGCAAAATTTCTGCGGTTGAGCAGGCGGTTTATGACGGAGGATTTGCCCACGTTGGACTTGCCCGCGAAAACCACCGCCGGAACGGAGCTCTGCACGAACTGCGCGGGGGCCGCGGCGGATTTGATGAACTCCGCCTTGTTGACGTTCAAAGCTGCCATGGTTACTGCCTCACCTTCGGCTTTTCGGAGGCCGGGGGCATGATGCCTGTGCGGATAACGCCCTCGCTTCTTTCCGGAACGAGCGCGGCCTCAAGCGCCTCGTCGGCATAGCTGACTGGGATGAAGCTGAGCGCGGCGCGCACCGTCTGGTCTATCTCTTCAAGGTCGGGCTGATTCTCAGCGGGGATGATGACAGTTTTGACGCCGCTGCGCAGTGCGGCCATGGTCTTTTCCCGCAGGCCGCCGATGGGCAGCACACGGCCGCGAAGCGTGATCTCACCGGTCATGGCGACGTCATGCCGCACGGGCCGCCCCGTCAGTGCCGAGACGAGCGCCACGCAGGTGGTGACGCCGGCGGACGGGCCGTCCTTGGGTATCGCCCCTTCGGGGTAATGGATATGTATATCGCGGTTTTTATAGAATTCCGGGTCGATGCCGAGCTTCGCGGCGCGGCTGCGGATAAAGCTGACCGCCGCGCGGGCGGATTCCTTCATCACGTCACCCAGATTGCCCGTAAGCTCAAGCTTGCCTGAGCCGTCGGTGACAAGCGCCTCAACATCCAGCATTTCGCCGCCGACAGAGGTATAGGCAAGGCCGTGCACAAGGCCGACCTCGTCATAAAACCGGAAAGGCTCCGGCTTGTAGCGGGCGGGGCCGAGCACGTCCTGAAGTCTGCCGGGCTTGAGCGTCATGCTCTTGAAGCGCCCCTCAGCAATGCCGCCGGCCGCCTTGCGGCAGACGGAGGCAAGCTCCCTTTCAAGCAGGCGCACGCCGGATTCACGCGTATAGAGCATGATCATTTCACGCAGGGCCGCGTCGTCTACCTTGAGCTGCGCGGCCTTGAGGCCGTGCTTTTTCCTCTGCTTGGGCAGAAGGTGGCGCTTGGCGATCTGGAGCTTTTCCTCGTCGGTATAGCTGTGCAGCTCTATGACCTCCATACGGTCGAGCAGGGCGCGGGGAATGGTGTCGGTCGTATTGGCGGTAGTGATGAAGAACACGCCGGAGAGGTCGATGGGTATTTCAAGGAAGTTATCGCGGAAGGTGCTGTTCTGCTCCCCGTCAAGCGCTTCCAGCAGCGCCGCGGAGGGGTCGCCCCGGTAATCGGAGCCGAGCTTGTCTATCTCGTCGAGCACCATGAGCGGATTCATGCTGCCGCTTTGTATGATGCCGCTGACGATGCGGCCCGGCATGGAGCCGATATACGTCTTGCGGTGGCCGCGGATCTCGGCCTCGTCATGCACGCCGCCGAGAGAGACGCGGCACAGCTTTCTGTTGGTGGCGCGCGCGATGCTCATAGCTATGCTGGTCTTGCCCGTTCCAGGAGGGCCGACAAGACAGATGAGGCCGCCCTTCACATCGGGCGTGAGCTGCCTTACGGAGAGATATTCAAGCACGCGCTCCTTGACCTTGTCAAGGCCGAAGTGCTCCTCATCCAGCAGGCGGCGCGCCTTTGCGACGTCCACCGTCTCTTTTGTTGTGACACCCCATGGGATTTCAAGGCAGACATCAAGATAGCCGCGCAGCACGGCGGCCTCAGACGAGCCGAAGGGCTGCTTTGAAAGGCGGCCCAGCTCCTTGAGGAGCTTTGTGCGCACCTCTTCCGGCACGGGAAGGGCGTTTATCTTCGCGCGGTAATCGCCGATATCGTCCGTCTGGCCATCGTCGCCAAGCTCGGCCTGAATGGCCTTGAGCTCCTCGCGCAGATAATACTCGCGCTGGTTCTGGTTCATGGCCTCCTGCGCGGCGTCGCTTATCTCCTTCTCGATGCTGATGATATTCAGCTCATTCGTCAAAAGCTTTGCGAGCATGGCAAGGCGGCGGCAGGGAGACAGCTCTTCAAGCAGCTCCTGCTTATCCTCAACACTGAGGCGGACATTATGCGCTATGTAATCGGAGACATAGGACGGGCTGGGGTTTGCCAGAAGGTTCAATATCTGCTCGTTCACCATGTCGGGGTTTGCGTGGATATATTCCTCAAACAGCGTAAAGCAGCTTCTCAGCAACGCTTCGCGGCGCGCCTCGCTGACGCGGTCCTTCCGGTCGTCGAGCATGCGCACCTGCGCGGTATAATACTTGCCGTCCATATCGACGGACTCCGCCTGCGCGCGGCGCACGCCCTCCACCATGACGCGCGTAAAGCCGCCGCGCGGCTGGCGGAGCTGCTGCCGGATGCGGCAGACAGTGCCGGTATGGTATATCTCACTTTCGTCGGGCGCGTCCGCGATGGGGTCCTTCTGCGCCGCGAGGAAGATCATCTGATCCGTCCTGACGGCGGCATCCAGCGCCGCGGCGGAGGCGCTGCGCTCCACATCAAAGGTGAGGAGCATGCCCGGGAATACGCTCAGCCCGCGCAGGGCGAGCAGGGGCATCGTCCTCACGTCATTAAGATTATCGCTCACGTTTTTCTCCTTTCAGGAGGACTAAGGTTTTACTGGTTTATCTTCTCCACGCGCGGCTGCTCAAGCCCGTTGACGCTGGCCGCCGTGACGATGACCTTTCCGACCGTCGGGTCGGATGGAACGGTATACATTATGTTGGTCATGACGCCCTCCATAACGCTTCTCAGACCGCGCGCGCCTATCTTCATTTCAATGGCCTTGTCGGCCACGGCCTCAAGCGCGGCAGGCTCAAACTCGAGCTGCACCTTATCGTAGGAGAAAAGCGCCTTATACTGCTTGGTCATGGCGTTCTTCGGCTCCGTCAGGATGCGGACGAGGTCGGCGCGCGTGAGGGAATCCAGCGACGCAATGACAGGCAGGCGGCCGACGAGCTCAGGAATGATGCCGAACTTCAAAAGGTCGTGCTGCTGGACGTTGGCAAGGATCTCGCCGACGTCGCGCTCCTTCGAGCTGACTATATCCGCGCCGAAGCCCATGGTCTTTTTATTCGTGCGCTTTTCGATTATTTTATCAAGCCCGTCGAACGCGCCGCCGCAGATGAAGAGGATGTTGGTGGTGTCCACCTGAATGAACTCCTGATGCGGGTGCTTGCGGCCGCCCTGGGGCGGAACGTTGGCGACGGTGCCTTCAAGAAGCTTCAAAAGCGCCTGCTGCACGCCCTCACCGGAGACATCGCGCGTGATGGAGGTGTTCTCGCTCTTGCGGGCGATCTTGTCTATCTCGTCGATATAGATGATGCCGCGCTGGGCGCGCTCAACGTCAAAATCCGCGGCCTGCAGGAGCTTGAGGATGACGTTTTCCACGTCCTCGCCGACGTAGCCGGCCTCTGTGAGCGTGGTTGCGTCCGCAATGGCAAAGGGCACATCCAGCATCTTCGCCAGCGTCTGGGCAAAAAGCGTTTTGCCGCTGCCGGTGGGGCCGATGAGAAGAATGTTGCTCTTCTGTAACTCAACATCGTCCGCACCGGCGTGGAGGATGCGCTTATAGTGGTTGTAGACCGCGACGGACAGCGCTATCTTCGCCCTGTCCTGCCCGATGACATACTCATCAAGACGGGCCTTTATCTGCATGGGCTTCGGCAGCTTTTCAAAAACAAGCGGAAGCCCGTCAAATCCGTTCACCGTGGGCGCGCCGGGCGCGCCTTCATCAATTATGCTTGCGCACATGCGCACGCACTCATCGCATATATAACTGCCGTTACCGGCAATAAGGCGGTTGACCGCGGACTGCGGCCGGCCGCAAAATGAGCATCTTATGGCCCTTCTGTCATCCAGCTTGCCCATGTTTACTCTCCCCCTGTCCTGTTGTTGCTTTTTAAAGCTATGGGGGAACGACTGTTCCCCCATAGAAAGCGATTTTCAGCGTTTGTATATGACCTTGTCAATAAGTCCGTACTCCTGCGCTTCCTCAGCGGACATGAAATGGTCGCGCTCACAGTCGGCCTCGATGGTCTCGACGCTCTTGCCGGTGTTGGCGGCAAGTATGGCATTGAGCTTTTTCTTTATCTTCAAAATCTGCTCCGCCTGTATCTGGATATCGGTGCACTGGCCGCGGCTGCCGCCGGAGGGCTGGTGGATCATGATCTCGGCATTAGGAAGCGCGATGCGCTTGCCCTTCGCGCCGCTGGACAGGAGGAACGCGCCCATGGACGCCGCCATGCCGATGCAGATGGTGGACACATCCGGCTTGATATACTGCATGGTGTCATATATCGCAAGGCCCGAGCTGACACTGCCGCCGGGGCTGTTGATATAAAACTGTATGTCCTTATCGGGATCCTGCGCCTCAAGATACAGAAGCTGGGCGACTATCAGGCTGGCCGTGGTATCGTTGACCTCTTCCGAGAGCATGACGATCCTGTCGTTGAGCAGGCGGGAGAAGATGTCATATGAACGCTCACCGCGGCTGGTCTGTTCTACAACGTACGGTACTAAACTCATTTTATTAAACTCTCCTTTAAAATATTTGCATCCAAGAGAGCATATCCTTTATTCCGGGGAATTATTCAGCGGTCTCCTCGGTCTTGGCGGCCGCCTTTTTCCTCGTCTTGGGCTTGGCCGGGGCTTCCTCCCCCTCGGCGGCCTCTGCCTTCTTGGCCTTGGTGCTCTTCTTGGCCTTGGGCTTGGCTTCTTCGCCCTCGGCAGGTGCGGCTTCCTCGCCCTCTGCCTTCTCCGCCGCGGGCTTGGGCGCAACGGCGACTGCGGAGTCGAAGATTATGGAGTTGGCCTTGTCCTTCTTGCACTCCTCACGGATGAAGTCCATGCCGAAGTACTGGATGAGATCCTCGGGCTTGGCATTGACGTCCTCGCCGACCTTCTTGAGATACTCGTCGGTATCCTCATCGGTGACTTCAATGTTCTCAGCCTTGACGATGGCGTCAACAAGAAGCTCATTCTTGACCTGGAACTCTGCCGCGGGGCGGAGGCTGTTATTCAGCGTGGCCTCGTCAAGCCCCATCATCTCCTTGAGCTTGTCAAGGGAGACGCTGCGGTCGGTCATGCCGTAGTTGGCGGCATAGCCGCGGATCATCTCTTCCAGCTTGTCGTCGATCATGACGGCAGGAATGTCGGCGGTGATATTGTCGCACGCCTGACGGAGAATGTCGGTGCGGAAGCGGTTCTCGGCCTGCTCAGAAGCGGACTTCTCCAGCTTGGCGCGCACGTCGGCCTTGTACTCTTCAAGAGTGTCGAACTCGGAAACGTCCTTGGCGAACTCATCATCCAGTTCGGGAAGCTCAGGCGTGGTGATGCTGTTGAGCTTGACCTTGAAAACGACGGCCTTACCGGCGAGATTCTCAACGTAGTTCTCGGGGAAGGTGATGTTGACGTCCTTCTCCTCGCCGATGGTCATACCGGCGACCTGCTCTTCAAAGCCGGGAACGAAGGAGTTGGAGCCGAGGACGAGGTCATAACCCTCTGCCTTGCCGCCGTCGAAGCGCTCACCGTCGAGGTAGCCGTCGAAGTCGATGTTGGCGGTGTCGCCCATCTCTGCGGCGCGATCCTCAACACTGAGCATACGGGCGTTGCGGCGGCGGGTGGCGTCGATCTCGCTATCGACCTGCTCATCGGAGACGCTGACGGCGTCCTTCTCGGCCTCAAGGCCCTTATACTGGCCGAGAGTGACCTCGGGGTAGAGGGTGACGGCGAAGGTGAACTCCACGGTGCGCTCATCCGTGACCTTGACATTGGAAATGGCGGGCGCGCCGACTATCTTAAGGCCGCTCTCATTCAGGCCGCTTTCAAAGGCCTGAGGGGCGAGCTCATCAATAGCGTCCTGATAGAAAACCTCTGCGCCGTACATGCCCTCGACGACTGCGCGGGGCGCCTTGCCCTTGCGGAAGCCGGGAATATATATATCGCTTTTGGCCTTCAGGTATGCCTTGTTGACAGCGGCTTCAAATTCAGCCTTGTCGGTCTCTACCTGAAATGATGCGGAGTTATTTTCTTTTTTCTCTACGTTCTTGACGTTCATGGTTGATTTCCTCCTCTATGTGTGCATAACCTTGGATATGATAGCAGATTTTATCTGCAAAATCAATGCTAAATTGTTTCAAATATGATAATTAAATCAATACGGCAGGCGCACGGGCGCAAAATTCACGTGATCGGCGGAAACGAGCCTGTATTCCGTGCCGTCGCGCCAGCCGTTGAAGGCGTAATTGCAGGCCTTGCCATGGATATGCCCGTAGCAGCACAGGCGCACCTCGTACTGCTTCAGCAGGCCCAGAATCTCCGGGCACTCATAATTCATATACACCGGCGGATAATGGAGAAAGACGAGCTTCTTTTTATCCCCGGCAGAGGCGAGAGAGGTCTCAAGGCGCATTATCTCGCGGCGCATTATCTTGCCGTCGTGCTCGCGGCCCTTCTCCTCCTCATAAAACCAGCCGCGCGTGCCGCAGATGGCATATTCGCCGTATTCATAGGAATTATTATTGAGTATATCAATGGTGTCGATACCGTGCGCGGCGAAAAAGCGCGTGGTTTTGGACACGGTGTTCCACCAGTAATCGTGATTGCCCTTGAGAATTATCTTCCGGCCGGGCAGCGCGTTTATGAAGAGGAAATCCTCCAGCGCGCCGTCAAGCCCCATGCCCCAGCTCAGATCGCCGCAGAGCACGGTGACGTCATCCTCGTTCAGCGCCGAAAACGACGCTTTTAATTTTTCTGCATGGTTTATCCATTTGTCGCCGAATATATCCATTGGCTTATCCTGCCCCAGCGCCAGATGAAAATCACCTATTGCATATAATGCCATAGCTTCCTCCGAATAAAGAATCCGCCGCCGGCAAACAATAGTCCTGCAACATCAAATCAGGAGGAATCTGAAATGAGCGACAAGAAACACACTGAAACCAATCCCGGCGTCGGCTGTGACGTGACCAACTGCAAGTACAACACCATCGACTGCCGCTGCAACGCTTCAAAGATAAGCGTGCAGAACGAGAAGGCCTGCACGAAGGGCGAGACCTACTGCTCGACCTTCTGCCCGAGAGGCGCCGCCTGCGATTGAAGCGCGGACGCCGCTTCGCTTCAAAGCATGAAGCTTTGAGGCGGGCGGCCTACATAAAGGCGTTTTCTATATGATTTATCGAAACGCGGCCGAGTGCGCCGCGCGGGGCGTACACCTCGATAACGTCAAAGCGCGGCTGCTTTTCGCAGTCGTTCATGCCGAGCCATAGTCGGGCCGTATTTATTATGCGCCGCTGCTTTGCCGGTGTGACGAATTCGCGTGCCTCAGCAAAGGCCGCGTCACGGCGGAGCTTCACCTCCGCAAAGACGACGAAGTCCTTATCCTCGGCGATGATGTCTATCTCCCCCGCGCGGCAGGAGAAGTTGCGCGCCGTCACGGTATAGCCCTTGCGGCGCAGGTATTTTGCCGCCTGTTCCTCGCCGAAGCGGCCAAGCTCCCGCGTCTGCATCAGTGCAGGGTCTTCAGGAAACTCATCCTGTGCGCGGGCGAGGGGCCGAATTCGCGGATGGCGGCGTAATGCTGCTTCGTGCCGTAGCCCTTGTGCTTTTCAAAGCCGTACTGCGGGTATTCGCTGGCAAGCGCCGTCATGTACCTATCCCTTGTGACCTTGGCGAGGACGGAGGCAGCCGCAATATCCGCGCACAGCGCGTCACCCTTGACGATGCAGCGGCTGGGCGCTTCAATGCCGGAGTCGCGGTTGCCATCGATGAGGGCAAGCTGCGGCGGCACGGAAAGCTGCGCGATGGCGCGGTTCATGGCGAGAAACGTCGCATTGAGGATATTGAGCCGCTCTATCTCCTCCACGCCGGCAAAGGCGACGCCATAGCACACTGCCCCGGCACAGATGATGTCGTAAAGCTCCTCGCGCTTTTTCTCCGTGAGCTTTTTGGAGTCGTTCAGGCCGGGGATATCCAGACCACGCGGCAGCATGACGGCGGCGGCGCACACAGGCCCCGCAAGCGGGCCGCGCCCTGCCTCATCCACGCCGCAGAGGCAGGAAACGCCGGAGGCGTATATTTCGTTTTCAAGCAGCCACAGGTCACTCATCAGGCAGCTCCAAAGTCAGGCGGCCAAGCTTGCCGTCGTGATATTCGCTGAGAAGCGTGTTCGCCATGCGCTCAATGTCATATTCGCCGCGGGAAACGAGGAAGCCGCGCTTTTTTGCGGCCTGCTCAAGAAGCTCAAAACCGTTCGCGTCCGCGCCGGGTGTGAATTTATAGCGCGCCTCTATGGCGGCGGGGTACATGCTGCGCAGGCGCAGCATGAAGTTCGCGCCAAGCGTCTCCTTGTCGATAACGTCCGCCTTGATGGCGTTCGTCACGGCGAGGAGCTCCCCCACCTCCTGGCTGTCGAACTTGGGCCAGAGGATGCCCGGCGTATCGAGAAGGTCAAGAGAGCGGTCAATGTTTATCCACTGGCGGCCGCGCGTGACGCCGGGCTTATCCACGGCGGCGGCGGCCTTGCGCCCGGCGACCTTGTTGATGAACGTTGATTTGCCGACGTTGGGGATGCCGAGGATTATGACGCGAAGCGGGCGGCCGGACTGCCCCTTGGCCTCATACTCGCGCAGCTTATCCGCAAGGAGGCGGCGCACGGCCGGCACGAAGCCGCCGACGCCCTTCCCGCTTCTGGCGTCCGTCTCAAGCACGGCCATCCCCTGCCGCTCAAAGCTCTCCTTCCAGCGCTTCGTAAGCTCAGGGTCTGCAAGGTCGGCGCGGTTGAGGATAACAAGGCGGGGCTTGCCCGCGGCAAGGCGGTCGATATCCGGGTTGCGGCTGGCACGCGGGATGCGCGCGTCTATGACCTCGCACACGGCGTCAACAAGCTTTATGTTATCCTCTATCATGCGCTGTGCCTTGGTCATGTGGCCGGGGAACCACTGGATATTCATTTTTTCAAAGGCGTTGTTTTCCATCATTTCACCAGTCCGAAGGACGAAAGCGGGAAGATGACGCAGTAGACCTTGCCGATTATGAGGCGGTTGTCCACCATGCCTATCTCCGATTTGCGGCTGTCCGTGGACATATTGCGGTTGTCACCCATGACGAACACACAGCCGTCCGGCACCGTCTGCGGGCCGATGAAGTCGAGCTTGGTGGTGGTAAGCTCGTTTATATAATCCTCCTCCAGCGCGACGCCGTCAACATAAACGATGCCCCTGTCGAAGTCGATATTGATCTCCTGCCCCTCGGTGGCGATGACGCGCTTGACGAGCGCGCGCTCCGGGTCGTACTGATCCTTCTTGAACACGACGATGTCCCCCGCCTTCGGCGTATAGAACAGGTCGGACACCAGCATCTTGTCCTGATTATTGAGCGTCGGGTACATGGACGTGCCCTTGACGTCGATAACACGGGCGACGAAGATGAATATGACGACGCAGACGATAAGGGCGCTTGCAAGGCACTGTATCCAGTCATACGCGTTTTTGCGCGATTCCAGCTCCTGCGCCTCAAGCTCCTCTGCCGTAAGTTTTCTTTTTCTTCTGCTCATATGTAAACTCCTGCGTATATGCAATATGCATTCTGATTCATGTTATTATACCACACAAGCGTGCAAAATCAACCTTTTTGATTGTTGCAAGGCGGCAGGGCCTATGATAAAATAGCTTTCAGCACAAAAAGGAGGCCGTCCGCCATGCCGAAGCTCACAGTGATGATCCCCGTATACAATGTGGAGAATTATCTGAAAAAATGTCTGGATTCCGTGATATACCCGGAGCTGGACGATTATGAGATAGTTCTGGTCAACGACGGCTCCACAGATAAGTCGGGCGCAATATGCGATGAATACGCGCAGCGCTTCCCTGCGCTCATCCGCGTGATAACGACGCCGAACGGCGGGCTGGGCAAGGCGCGCGACGTGGGCATAGACGCGGCGCGTGGCGAATACATTCTCTTCCTCGACAGCGACGACTACCTTGCCCCCGGCGCCGTGCCGGAAATGATGGCGCTTCTGGAAAAGGACTTCGACATGTGCTTTTTCGACATACGCTCCGTCAACGAATCCGGCCGGGTGTTGAAATACATCACGGGCTGCGCCATCGAGGGCGAGTTCACGCTGGAGAGCCATCCGGAGCTGTTGTTTGAAATGCCCTCGGCATGGAACAAGATATACAGGCGCACGCTGTTCACGGACAACGGCATATATTATCCGGGGCGCGTGTGGTATGAGGACATGTACGTCACGCCGCTGCTGTACACGAAAGCGAAGAAGATGCTGTCCGTGCACAGGCCGTGGCACAACTACCTTCAGCGCGCAGGCTCCATCACGAACAACAAGAACACCGCGCGCAATCTGGAGATCATACCCGCGGTCAACGCGATGCTGGACGCCTACCGAGGCGCGGGGCTTTTTGAAAAATACCGCGAACAGCTTGAATACGCCGCGTTTTACAATCAGGTGCTGACCTCATGCACACGCGTGAATCTTGCCGACTGGAAAAGCGCCGTGCAGGATGAGCTGTACGCCGACTTCATTAAGAAATTCCCGGATTACCGCGAGAACCGCTATATAAGGGCCATGTGCGCAAAATACAGGCTGCTGCACTTTTTCATCCGGCACAGGATGCGCCTGTGTCTGCACGCTGTGATGCGGGCAAACAATATAATAAAAGGCAAATAAGAAAAGCCCCAGCCGTGCGATGCCTCACGCGGCTGGGGTAAGACTGTCAAAAAAGCGGCTTTGCCGCTTTTTCGAGAAAGCTTCGCTGCGTTCTGCGCCTCTGTTGTCCGCTGACAGCGGACAATTCGACGCTCACTCCGCGCAAAGTGTTTTCTGCCACGCACATGTCGCGGCAGAAAACGTATCGTACTGCTTTCGCGTCTGCGGACGCGAAACTCTGCGAGGCTTTTTGGACATAGTGACCCCAGCCGTGCGATACCTCACGCGGCTGGGGTCTTGATCATTTATACAAGGCTTCAAACTCGTCAAAGCTGTCAAAGCCATAAAGTCTGTACGTCTGATTTGTATAGACCGGTTTTATCGGAAGCTCCGACTCAAAGTTGAACAACACAAGAAAGAACCGCCCCGCGGGCACGGTGTCTTTATGCGCCTTAGTTTGCAGCCACTCGTAAACATAGGCCATATCGCCGGGCTCGACTATCATATCCCCGCCGACGATGCGCATATCGACCACGCCGCTCGAAAGCTCCGTGATGAGATTGCCCGTCCAGAAGCTTGAATACCCCTCGGTATAGCCCTCGCCGCGGACAACACTGACAATATCCTTGAGGTCGCTGTTAGCGTCATACCCTGATGAAACGCGGTAGGTATTCGCGCTGCACAGCACGAGCAGCGCCGCCATTAAAGCTGCCGGAGCAAGCTTCACCCTTGACTCCGCGCGCCAGCACTCAAAGCTCGCAAAAACGACCGGCACGGCAAAAACGAACACCGGCACGCAGTAGCGCACAACGCGGTCAAGGTCGGTGAAGCAATAGACAAGCCCAAGCATCGCAAACGCCGTAATGAAAAACACGGTCTCCGCGCGGAGTCTGAACGCCCCCGCTTTATCCCTGAGCACCGCCCGCACGGCAAACACGGCGGCAAGCAGCGCGCATCCGAAAAGCATATTGTACACGAGGACGCCGGAAAACAGAGGCCCGGAACGGTAGCCAAAAAGCTCAATAATGCTGTCGATATAGAACTTGAAGCCATCCAGCGAAAAGCCGGTGAACAGCACGTCGCGCCCGTAGGTATTCTCGCCGTAGTTGCAGAAGCTGTATATCTGCGGAAGCAAGCCCCGATTGACAAGGCATCCGGCCGCCGACGCGATGAGCGACAAAGCGCTTACCGCGGCAAACTCCATGCGCTCACCGCGCGCGGGCATTTTTATGCCGTTTTCAAAAAGCAGAATAACCGCCGTGATAAACGCGGGCACGGTGAATATAAATAGCTGCCGCACGCCGCCAAGCCCCGCGATGAAGGCCAGCACCGCCGCAAGCACGCCCCACAGCGGCTTTTTCCTTCCGGCGCCGGTATACCGGCAGTACAGCCCGAAAAGCAGGAACGAAATGCATATATGCGGGATATAGAAAAGCCCGGTGAGCACGGCGTATGTATAGCTGTCTGAAAGCGGCAGAAGCAGCACACCCGCCGAGGCAAATGTTCCCGTCCAGCTCAGGCCGGTGCCGCGGGCCATGAAGATATAGCACGCCGTCATCACAGCCAGAGTTATCGAGGTCCCAAGCGTGCGCACGAGCTGCCAGTTATCAGACAGCGCAAAAAGCGGCGCAAAGACGAGCTGGTTATTCAGCACTCTCAGTTCGCTGGAATAACACCAGTTTTTTGAGAGTACCCCGCCCTCGCGGGACAATTGCCGCGCAAGCACCAGTTCGCTGGACATATCCGCGTCTATAAAATACGTTCCGCATTTTGCCGCGTAAACGCAGACCGCCGCGAAGCACACGGCGAGCCACGCGGCTGCAAGCAGAAGCGCATATCTTTTCTTTGTCATCCGTCTACCTCTCCGCCCGTCACAGGCTCCCCTTTATTTTGAGCAGCACAATGGCCAGCCGCTCCATGCCGTGGTAGTTCAGCCACATTATTATGCGGCGGTTGCACGTCTCGGCGCGGTAGCTTTCACAGGCGGAAAGGCGCGGGATATACCGGCGCACATAGGCGCGCAGCTTTTTTATGACGGCGCGCTTTTCCGGCGAGCGAAGCAGCGCAAGGCGCTTTATCGAGTCGAGCAGGACGTGGTTTATAAGCAGAAACTCAAACCCGGCCTGATAGCCGCCGGCCTCGGCAAAGCCGCGGATATTCTCCATAATGGCGAGGATATCAAGGTTCTTGCGGGCGTTGTCGTTGTTCATGGTGGACGTCTGCCCGCAGCGGTAGATATAAAGCGGCTTCCGGACGAACACCGTTTTCCGGCTGAGCATCAGGAGCTTTGCGGAAAACTCAAAATCCTCATACCAAAGCCCAACGGGAAAGCGTATATCGCCGACGGCGCTGCGGCGGAATATCTTATTGCTGGATGAACCGGCAGAGGCCAGCGGCGCGGATTGGAGCGCCGCATGGACGTATTCGCGCCGCCCGTCGTGAAAGCGCTTTTCCATGTCGCACACGACGACATCCGCGCCGTTTTCCTCCGTCGCGGTGAGCATGAGCGCGTACATATCCGGCGCGATATAGTCGTCGCTGTCGATGAAGCTGAGAAAATCGCCCTGAGCAATGTCGATGCCGAAGTTGCGCGCGCGGCCCTGCCCGCCGTTTTCAAGCGTGATAGTCCTTACCTTCTGCGGGTACTTTGCGGCGTACTCCGCCATGATGGCGGCGGAGTTATCGGGCGAACCGTCGTTGACGAGGATGACCTCAAGATCTTCCATGGTCTGCGCAAGGATGGAGTCCACACATTCGCGCAGGTATTTTTCCGCGTTATAAACGGGAATGATTACACTAAGCTTCATCTGCCGCCCTCCTGTCCGCCGGTGCGCGCACCGTGCGGTAATATATGAGCGCGAGCAGCACGGAGAGATACACGGACACATTTGGCCGGCGCAGCAGCGCGCCGGAGAACTCTGCAAGACTCAGTTGCAGCACGAGGCACAGCAGCAGCGTGAAATTCAAAAGGTTCAGACTGCCGCGGAAGTCCTTTATCACACATTTTATAAGCTTCCAGATGAAAAGGAGGATGAATGCGATGTAAAGGCCGAAGCCGAGATAGCCGTAATAGAAGAACAGGGCAGGCCAGTCGTTTTCCGGGTCATAGGCCGGGTCTTTTATCTCGGACACCTCAAAGCCCGTGAGCTTCGTGAGCGCGTCCTGCTCCTGCCAGATCATTTTGGCGTAGGTGCGCTTCATAAGGCGCACGTCTATAAGCGTCGCGGCGGAGGTGGTCATGTCATACTCGCGCATGATGCGCTCTATCCCGAAGCGGTCAAACATTTCGGGGATGACGTGCCACATGAGCTTCGTGTAATAGGTTTCAAATATCTCGCGCACAACGGGGTCGGCAAGCTTTTCCTCGGTGGTCATGCTCTGCGGGTCATAGCCCTTCTCCTTAAGCAGACGCACAAGCTCGTCCTGATCCTTCAGCGCGACGGCGCTGGCCTGAAGCGCCTCGACCTTGGCGCGGGGCGTATACGGGTACACCGCCGCGGAGACGGCGGAAAGCGTGATGAGCACGGCCAGCAGCAGGCTGTTCAGTCGCGTTTTGTTGACGGCGCGGTCAAGCATAAGGAAGGCCGCAAAGCCGAGGAATACGGCGAATATGCCGAAGTAGCACGCCTTTGTGCCGTTGGAGATAAACACGGCGCACACCGCCGCGGGCACGAGGATATACGCAGACTTCCGCCCGCTCTTCGCCGCGTAATAAACGGCAAAGCAGGAGAGCGTGACGAGGATGATGCTGTTGGCACAGCGGTTATTGTCAATGACCCAGCCGCTGACGCCGAGCCCCTGCCCGTAGGTAACGTTCTCGGTGCCGGTGAGTATGGCGGCGATGAGCGCCAGCAGCACCAGCGCCGCGGCGGCCTCCATGGCGCGGACGGCCTGATCTTTCATATGCTCATCCCGCACGGCGTAGACAAAGCACACCGTCAGCACGGGCATCTGCGCGACGCGCGCCATATATGAGATATCACGGAATGGGTCGATATAGCCCACGCGCAGGCAGTTGAGCACGTGCAGGGCGCAGTACGCACCGACGATGAGCATACATATGATAAAGTGCTTCTTCTTTTCAAGCCGGATGAGCATGATCACGGGAAGCGCCACCATTATCGCAAGGCGGATATAGCCCGCCCAGCTCGAGTGGGTGTTGTTCGTCCAGTACGCCAGCACGTCCAGCACGGGCTGCGCAGCGATGAGGATGAAAAGCCAATTGTCCTTTATTCTGCCGGTAAGGCTTTTTTGTTGTTCCATATATCAGTCACCCAAAATCTCATACCAAAGCTGCGCTATTTTTTCCCCGGAAAAGTCGAGCGAACGCGTGCGCGCGGCTTTGCCCATGGCGCGGCGCAGTTCGTCGTCACGCATAAGCTGCTCAAGCCGGCGGGCATAGGAGGCGTCGTCATTATCAGGCACGAGGAAGCCGTCCGTGCCGTCGCTTATGAGAAACGGCGGGCCGACGCGCACATCAAAGGCCACAGGCGGGAGATAACAGCTCTGCGCCTCCAGCACGACGAAGGAAAAGCCCTCGCTGGCCGAGGTCATGGCGTATATTCCGGCGGTGCACATCTCATGCTCGACCCCGGCGGCGTCCATCGCACCGCAGAGAGTGACATAGTCCTGCGCGCCAAGCTCCTTTATGAGCCGCTCCAGCGCGGGCCGCTCCTCTCCTTCTCCGGCGATCCTGAGCTTCCAGTCCGGCATTTTTTCATGCACGGCGGCGAATATGCGGATGAGCTTGTCAAAGCGCTTGACAAAGTTGAGCCGCCCCGCGGCAAACACGGTCTTTTCGCGCGCGGCGAAGTCCGGCTCATCCGGATAGCGGTCAAGGAAATTGGGGATGTAGACGACCTTAGTGCGCGTGCCGCGCATCATCTCCCCCACCTCGCCTGCAAGGCCGGGCGTGAGGAGCGTAAAGTAATCTATATTCCCGTAGCTGTGCTTAAACGCGCTGACATAGCGGACTTCAAAGTTATGGTCATGATGAAGCTGCGCTATTTTCAGTACGCCGGGGCGGCCGTATTTTGAAAGGGCAAGATTGTCCTCATGCCGCGTGGTGATGACGATGCCGCTGTCTATCCCCTCTATCGCGCGGCGCACCTCGCGCCGCTTCCCCATGAGGATCTTCACGCTGCGCGCGCTTTCCTTCACAAAGCGCACGGGATGCAGCCCCTTCGCCGCCGCCTTCCACTCGGCCCGGTTCGGAACGTCGTCGAGCAGATAGCGGACCTTTACGCGCGCGTCCAGCGGGTACGCCGGGCTGTTCGGCATGTTATAAACACTGATTATCTCAACGTTATACCGCGCGGCAAAGAGATTCGCCATATTGATTATCGCCCTCTCCACTCCGCCGAAGGCGAGGTGCAGCGCGATTATATGGATTGTATTCATGTCTGCCTCCAGAACGGGAGCGCCTGACGCGGCGCACCGTCAACAGATATTTTATATAAGAAAAGCAAAAAGCACCTTCTGAAAATCAGAAGATGCCTTTTGCCTTGCGCCGTAGAGATTACAGGCGCTCCTTGACCTTTGCCTTCTTACCGACGCGATCACGCAGGTAGTAGAGCTTTGCTCTGCGAACTTTACCCTTGCGGACGGTGGTAACGGAGACGATGGAGGGAGAATGTACGGGAAATACCTTCTCACAGCCGACGCCGTAGGAAATGCGGCGCACGGTGATAGTCTCATTGATGCCGCCATGCTTCTTGGCAATGATCGTGCCCTCGAATGCCTGGGTACGCTCACGGTTGCCTTCCTTAACGAGAACGAGGACACGCACGGTGTCGCCGACGTTCATCTCGGGAAGCTCGGGCTTCATATAACGCTCGCTGAGAATTTTGACCAGATCCATAATCCAATCCTTCCTTGTATATAGACGTTCATGCCGGAGGGCGAAGTGCGCCTCGGCAGCGGACCGCCTTTCTCACCTGTGGTTACCCACAAAAGCTTTGATATAATACCACATGCGCGGGCAAATTGCAAGTCTTTTTTGCTATCCGCGCCGGAATATGCCTTATCTTCCGCTTTCGGTCAGATCATAGATGCTGTCAAGTATCTTCTGATTATATTCAATTAGATCGTCTGGCTGTTTTGCCTGTTTTTCCGCGCCGGCCAGCGCCGCCGCGAGGTCCTCAACGCCTTCAAGCCCCTCTGTATAGCTTTCAAGGTTCTTCGTGCAGTACAGCGGCAGGCCGACGGCGCGCGCCTCCATAATGTTCAGCGGCTGCCCCTCATAGCGCGAGGACGAGACGAACGCGTCCATCCGCGCCATATAGCAGTAGGGGTTGCTCTTCTTGCCGAGGAAGCTGACCTTCCCCGTGAGCTTGAGCTGCGCCGCCTGCGCTTTCAGCGCCGCCTCGTCCGGCCCCGCACCGATGATATACAGCCGTAGGTCGTCCCGCTTTTCCGAGGCGGCGGCGAAGGCGTCCAGCATGATGTCATAGCCCTTTTGGTGGCACAGCTTGCCGAGAGCCACGAAGTTCATGCACCCGCTGTCAAGCACAAGATCCGGCGGCTGCTCGCGCATCTTGCGGCGTATCTCCTGAACGTTTATCACGTTTTGGATGACACGGTGCCTCGCTTCCCTTATCCCGGACATCTGCGTGAAGGGTTCCCACAGCGCGGCGGAGACGGGCACAAATTCGTCGTAATACTTGAACTTTTCCTTGAAGAAATACCACAGCACGCGGTACTTCCATTCGTTTTCAAGCTTGACGCGCACATCGTTGTGTATCCACATGACGCGGTACTTCGCCGGAACGGTGAGCGCGCCGACGGCGCAGGAGCACTGGTATGAGTTGAAGTCTATCGCAAGGTCATACTCCACGCCGGGCGGAAAGTCGTAGTGCAGCATACGCTTCGCCGTGTCGAACGGCATGAACGAGCATATTCGCGGCGTTGGCCTGAGGTAGTATATATTCAATTTTTCCGGGAATTCGACCGGCCAGAACTTTTCGTCCTTTGAAAGGTACAGGTCCACCTGCACCCTGTCGTAGTCGATCGCACCGAGCAGGTTGACGAGGGATTTCTGGATCCCGCCGACGCCCAGCTCGCTTTGAAACACAGCAATCCTTTTCATAGACGCTTTCCTTTATCTGAACACGTTCATCTGTGCATCATAAGTCTCTATTCTCATATATTTGGCGAAGTCCGGCGCTATCTCCGGCGCGCGCTGTCGCAGGGCGTCGGTCAGAAGCTCTGGATTGAGCGTCGGCTCCTGCGCGGAGATGAAAGCATCCACCTTCACGCATTTATCGCCGGGCGTGAAAGCGATGCTTTGTATGGCGGGCTTTATGTCCATCTCGCCGAGGCCGCGCTTCGTTTTTTTCGTGATGACTATTTCCGGCGCGGCGTAGAATTCGCGCAGGGCGGCGGCCATTTCGCCGGCATCCCGTTCATCATACTCCATTACGCCTTCCACTTCAAGCCATTTTATCTCGCTGGCCTTGCGCTGCGGCTCGTAAACCTCGATTATCTCGATGCCCTCCGGCATGGCCGCCGTCAGGCGCTGGGGGAAATCGTCCAGCGCGGTCTCGCACCGGAGCTTGAAGTCCATGACCTCGCACATGCTGCCGGTCCCGACGGACAGCGGCAGGGCAATGGATATCTGCGGGCGTGGGTTGAAGCCCTCGGAGTATTTCAGCCCATACTCCGCCCTTGAAAACGCGCGCTGTATCGTATCCATGAGGTCGAGATGGGATATATACACCGCGCGGCCGGTCTTTTTGAATCTCAGTCTGAGCTTATCCATCACAGCGGCCTCCATTCAAAAGTCTTGCCGCGCCGCAGGCGGAGCAGCCGTGGCGGCAGTCGGGCGAGAGCGCGGAGCTGTAGCACATCTTCCGCTCATGCAGGAAATGCTCACGCCGGACACCGGCGTCTATCATATCCCATGGCAGCACCTCATCCTCGCTGCGCTCACGCTGGGCGTAGAAGGCGGGGTCTATCCCGCACTTTTCAAAGGCGCGCATCCAGCGTTCAAATGAGAAATAATCCGTCCACGCGTCAAGGCGGCCGCCGTCGCGCCAGACGGTCTCAATAACATCGGCCACGCGCCTGTCGCCGCGCGAGAGCACAGCCTCTATAAGGCTGGTCTCCGCGTCGTGCCAGTTGTAGCTGACGTTTTTTGCGGTGATGGCAGAGCGCAGGAGATTCACCCGGCGCAGGTATTCCTCCATGCTTATCTGCGCCTCCCACTGGAAGGGGCTGTGCGGCTTGGGGATAAAGCAGGAGGTGGAGACGGTGATGCGCACGCCGCGGCTTTTGTTCTTCGCGTTTTCGCGCCAGCAGTGCAGCACCTTATTCGCCATTTCGGCAATGCCGAGGATGTCCTCATCCGTCTCCGTCGGCAGGCCGAGCATGTAATAAAGCTTCACGCCGTTCCAGCCGCCGGCAAAGGCGATGCTGCATGTATGCAGCACGTCCTCCTCAGTCACGTTTTTGTTTATCGCGTCGCGCAGGCGCTGGCTTCCGCCCTCAACGGCGAAGGTGAGGCCGCTTTTGCGCACCTTTTGCAGCCGCTGCATTATTTCCATGGAGAAGTTGTCCGCGCGCAGAGAGGGCAGAGAAATGCCGATGCTGCGCGGCTCACAGTATTCCAGCAGCCCGTCGAGGAGCTGGGGAAGCTGGCGGTAGTCGCTGGAGCTGAGGGAGAGCAGCGTCACATCCTCATAGCCGGTGTTTTTCAGTGTCTCTATCCCCTGCTGCACGAGCGTTTCATACTTCTTGGCGCGGATGGGCCGGTAGATATGCCCCGCCTGGCAGAAGCGGCAGCCGCGCACACAGCCGCGGAAAAGCTCAAGACTCACCCTATCGTGCACGACCTCCGTAGACGGCACGACGGGCCGCGTCGGATAGGGCGCGGCGTCAAAGTCCGCCACGACGCGCTTTATGACCTTCTCCGGCGCGCCGTCCTTCGGCGTTATCGCCTGCACCGTGCCGTCGGCGTTATAGCTTATATCATACATCGTCGGAACGTACACGCCGCCCAGCTTCACCGCCTGCGCGAGAAACTCCCGCTTCGTCCACCCCTCCGCTTTTGCGCGGCGCAGGAGCGTGAGAAGCTCGTTATTCACCTGCTCCCCCTCGCCGAGGATGAAAAGGTCGATAAACGGCGTCATCGGCTCCGCATTGACAGAGGATGAGCCGCCGGCGATCACCAGCGGCAGAAGATCCGGCCTGTCCGCACTGCGCACGGGGATGCCGGACATGTCCAGCATATCCAGCACCGTGGTATACGCCATCTCATAGCCGACGGAAAAGGCCACAACGTCAAAGTCGCGCACGCTGTCGCCGCTCTCCAGCGCGTACAGCGGCAGTCCGGCCTTCTTCATCTCGTCGTACATATCGCCCCAAGGGGCATACACACGCTCCGCCCAGACGAAGTCGAGGCTGTTCATCGTGTGGTAAAGTATGCTCATGCCGAGGTTGGACATGCCTATCTCATAGGTATCGGGAAAGCAGAACGCAAGGCGGATATCCACCGCGTTCTTGTCCTTGATTATCTGGTTATACTCCCCGCCGGTATATCTCGCGGGCTTCTGCACGCGCGGCAGGATGCGTTCAAGGCGTTTGTCCATTTTCTTCTCCGTACCCTCGGTTGACAAGGACGCGCGGTTTCGCGCCTGGCAGCGCGATCGTCGTTCGAGGGTAATGCATTATAATATCGATTTTATTATATTACATGATTTTCTTCTTTTTTTCAATACTTTGCTGCGCATCGGATGAGAAAATCAGCCAGCAGCCCGCGGCGGCAAGCCCCCAGCCCAGCCCACGGCAGGCTGCAAGCGTGCCCGCGAAGAGGATGCACAGCGCCGCGGCAAGGCTGACGGCCGATGCGATCCGTGTGCCGCGCGCTGCGCCGAACAGCCCCTCCGCCGCCGCAAGCATGATGCGCCCGCCGTCCAGCGGCAGTATGGGCAGGAAGTTGAACAGCGACAGCAGCAGACTGAAGCCCGCGGCAAGTGCCGGCCACCCGCCCGCGAAGCGCCGTGAGAGGGCGGAAAAAAGGAAAGCGCACGCAATACCCGCAGCGGGGCCGCAGAAGGCGGCGAGGGCGTGCGCCCATGCGGGCGCCGTGCCGGAATACTCGATGCACAGCCCCTGCGCCTCGACACGAAAGCCGGATATATGCACGCCGAGCGCCGCGAGGCACAGGACATGCCCCAGCTCATGCACTGCGGCCGCGGCCAGCAGCGCCGTTAGGGCCGGCATATCGAAAAAATACACCGCCGCCGCGACTGCGGCAACGGCACACGGCTCTATATCGAGCATACATTTATATTGATTATGTAAACTGTTTTGCCTCTTCCGCATTATTGCTCCCCGCTCCGCTCCATTCTGCCCACGGGGTATACTTCCCCGTCGGCGAAAAAGTCTATGACGCTTATTATTGAGTTATGTAAACCCACATCGGTCAATCCATAGCCCAGCGCCTCCACGGCGGGCGTCATGCCGCGCGTAATGCCCAGCACGGCCGCGACGCGCGTGCCCAACGCATCACAGAAGGCCGGAAACACGAGCTTCGCCGTCAGAAGCGCCGCGATCAAAGCCGCCGCCAGAGTCGATCTGCATCCTTTCACAGCGCCGTCCTCCGCAATAGATCTTATACTGAAATTTTATTTCAATTATTTTTGCAATATGCAGCGAGTTTGGGCTTGACAATCGGGCACTTTGTCATTATAATAAAAAAGCTTTTTGAAGAGCACTCATATCGGGGTGTAGCGCAGCTGGTAGCGCGCTTGGTTCGGGACCAAGAGGCCCGGAGTTCAAATCTCCGCACTCCGACCAAAACTGGCAGGTTTTGTAAAAATCTGCCAGTTTATTTTTTGTCATATATGTTGCAGAATATTCTCATACACATTCTAATTACACAAGCTTTTTATACTTTCCGTTTCCCAAAAACTCAATAAAGCCCTCATCACGCAGAAATTGAAGCTGCTGACGTATCTTCGGGCGGATATTGTGATTCATCGGATGTTTTTCTTGCAGCTGCGGTCCATGGCGGTACATTTCATCCAGAGTAAAGATCTCTCGTGGAATGCTATTGACGCAGTTCATCACGTCAAACAGCCACCCGCGGCTTTCGATATCAGACTTTTCAAGCTTCAGACTTCTGTCGACTTTTTGAACGACAATGCTGGGGTCAACTATCCTGCCGTTTGATACGACGGAAATGCGCCCCTGCTCTGGTATCTTATCTATCAGAATATTGCACCCGATCCAGCCCGCGCGTCTTGCCGTTTGCGAAAGCGGTTTACGCTTTTCAATAATGTCGGGCACAAAAAAGTGCTTCGGTATTATCATGATATCCTTCACGAGCAGCTCTGTTTTGGAATAACTCATAAAGAAAAAGTCAGGATTGTTGTTGCTCGTTATCCGCTCGATCATCGTGCCGTAAGCGCCGTCATTAATCTTGTGGCCCAAGCTTCCGCATTTGCTTTTCAATTCATACTCGCTTCTGCATTCGGGGCAAAAGAAGTCCGCCACAGGGCGGTTGTTCTCAAACTGCTTTATATGTGCGCAGCCGCAGCGAGGGCAGTACATATTGCCGCTCACCCAATTTTCCGTCAATACTCTGGCCATCTGCGATTCCGAATGATAACCGGCAAACACGCTTTCATCCAGCGCAAGATCCATATCTATCTACTCCGTTTCTGTCAATTCAGAGGCTGTTTTGTTTGCTGCGTCTAGTATTTGGCAACAAGGCGTGTGCGGCACATCACACACGCCTTGTTGCTTGGCTTTTATGCTGAAAATATTTGCCGAGAAGGAATCATTCCCACTCAATCGTGGCGGGGGGTTTGCCGGTTATGTCGTACACAACGCGGCCGACGCCCTTGACCTCGTTGACGATGCGCGCGGAGACGATGCCGAGGACCTTATGAGATATGGGCGCGTACTCGCAGGTCATGAAGTCCGAGGTGCGCACAGCGCGCAGAGCCAGAGTATAGTCATAGGTGCGGAAGTCGCCCACGACGCCGACGGAGCGCATGTCCGTGAGCACGGCGAAATACTGGTCGGCCTTTATGCGGCGGCGGGAGACCTCCTCGCGGAAGATGGCGTCCGCCTCGCGGAGTATGGCAAGCTTCTCCTCGGTTATCTCGCCCATGACGCGCACGGCGAGACCGGGGCCGGGGAAGGGCTGGCGCTCGACAAAGCTTCTGGGCAGGCCAAGCTGACGGCCAAGCGCGCGAACCTCATCCTTGAAAAGGCCGCGCAGCGGTTCAACCACGCCCTCAAAGCCCATATCCTTCGGCAGGCCGCCGACGTTATGATGGCTTTTTATCGTGGCGGCCTTGCTGCCGCCGGACTCGATAACGTCCGGGTAAATGGTGCCCTGCGCGAGGAAGCGGATGTCGGGAAGCTTCTTCGCCTCCTCCTCAAACACACGCACGAACTCCGCGCCGATGATCTTGCGCTTTCTCTCCGGGTCGGTCACGCCGCTGAGCGCCGAAAGGAAGCGCTGCTGCGCGTTGGCGCGGATGAAGTGCAGGTCGCGGCCCTTGAACGCCTGCTCGACCTCGTCGCCCTCGTTCTTGCGCATGAGACCGTGATCGACGAAGATGCAGTGGAGCTGGCCGGGGATGGCCTTGGAGAGCAGCGCAGCGCACACGGAGGAATCCACACCGCCGGAGAGGCCGAGGATGACATGCGCGTCGCCGACCTGCGTGCGCACGCTTTCGATAAGCTCAAGCTCGAGGTTTTTCAGATTATAATCCCCCGACGCGCCGCAGGCGTTATAGAGGAAGCTGCGGATCATGGCGGTGCCGTTGGGCGTGCTTTCGACCTCGGGGTGGAACTGGAAGGAATAGAGGCGGCGGGCATAGTTTGCCATGGCGGCGTTGGGGCAGGTTTCCGTATGGGCGATGGAGACGAAGCCCTCCGGCAGGACGTCTATCTGGTCGGTATGGCTCATAAGGCCGATCTGCGCAGCGTCAAGCCCTTCAAACAGGAAGGACGACGTGTCCACGCGCATTCTGGTCTTGCCGTACTCGCTGGTGGCGCAGGTGGCGACCTTGCCGCCGAGCGTCCATGCCATCAGCTGTGCGCCGTAGCATATGCCGAGCACGGGAATGCCAAGCTCGAAGATCTCCTTCTCGCAATGGGGCGAGGCCGGATCGTAAACACTGTTCGGGCCGCCGGTGAGAATGATGCCGATGGGCGCGATGCGGCGCACCTCGTCCGCGGTGATATCACCCGCGCGCACGATGGAATACACCGAGCATTCGCGCACGCGCCTTGCGATAAGCTCCTTATACTGTCCGCCGAAATCCAAAATCAAAACGCACTGAGACGCCATTTTATCCCTCCACCACTGTTATTTCTTAATTAAAACATTTTTACGTATTCATCGCGCTCCGCACCGACGGAGACGTACTTTATCGGGCAGCCGACCTCTTTTTCAAGGAAGCTGATATAATCCTTCGCCGCGGCGGGAAGCTCCTCAACACTTCTGCACTTGGAAATGTCGCCGAAGCCGGGGAGGTACTCGATGATGGGCTTGGCCCGGTTGAGCCTTTCGCCGGTGGGAAAGCTCTTGGTTATCTCGCCGTCGATATCATAGGCCACGCACACGGGGATCTTGTCGTAAATGCTGAGGACATCCATCTTGGTAAGGGCGATATAGTCCGCGCCCTGCACCTTGACGCCGTAGCGCGAGGCGGGAACGTCAAACGGGCCGACTCTGCGGGGACGCCCGGTGGCCGCGCCGAACTCCGCGCCGGCCTTGCGCAGCTTGTCCCCCTCTGCGCCGAAGAACTCGACCGTGAAGGGGCCTTCGCCGACACAGCTTGAATAGGCCTTCATGATGCCGATGGTCTCATCCAGCTTGAGGCCGGGCACGCCAGCGCCGATGGGGGCGTAGGCCGCGAGGGTGTTGGACGAGGAGGTATAGGGGTAGATGCCGAAGTCGATATCACGCAGGGCACCGAGCTGCGCCTCGAACATGATGTTCTTCCCCTGCTCCGCCGCCGCGGTGAGATATTCGGGCACATCGCAGATATAGGGAACGGCGTGGGAGCCGTAGGTCTCTATCCAGCTCATGAGCTCATCCACGTTGACGGCCTCATGCTTATAGCCGGTGACGGTGATGTTCTTCCACTCGACGATGTCCTTGAGCTTTTCATAAAGGCTGTCCATGTGCAGAAGGTCCTCCATGCGCAGGGCCTTCTTCATATACTTATCCGCATACACGGGGGCGATGCCGCGGCGCGTGGAGCCGAACTTCTTGTCGGCAAGGCGCTCTTCCTCCATTATATCCTGAAGCTTATGGTACGGCAGGCAGATGATGGCGCGGCTGCTTATCTTGAGGTTGTCCGGCGTGATGCTGACGCCGCCGCGGCGCAGCGCCTCGGCCTCGTTATAAAGATGCTCCAGATCGACGACGACGCCGTTGCCGATGACGTTGACCGTGGTCTCGCGGAGTATGCCGGAGGGGAAGAGATTGAGAATGAACTTGCCCTTCTCGTTGACGACCGTGTGACCGGCGTTGTTGCCGCCCTGATAACGGCAGATGACGTCATAATCCGAAGAGAGCAGATCGACCATGCGGCCCTTGCCCTCGTCGCCCCAGTTGATACCGACTATTGCTGTAAGCATAAAATTTACCCCTTTTCTGCTTTTTAATACTGCTTTATACGTTTATGCTGCCCTTTTCCCTTTCGCCGAGGAAGGCCGCATTATCGGCCAGAAGCGCACGCACCTGGCAGATGTAATCCTCCGTCTGCTGGCACGCCATGCCCGTGAAGCCGTCCGTGCGGAGAAGCTCGTCTATCTCGGCGCGGGTGATATTGAACGCGGGGTCGGCGGCGATGCGGGCGAGAAGGTCATTCTCCGCGCCCTGCTCCTTCACAGCCCGGCCGGCCTCGACCGAGTGGCGGCGGATGGCCTCATGCAGAAGCTGCCTGTCGCCGCCGCGTTTGACGCAGTACATAAGGATATCCTCCGTGGCCATGAAGGGAAGCTCCTCACGAAGCTGCTTTTCAAGCACCTTCGGGTATACCTTCAAGCCGCTTATAACGTTTATATACAGCGTGAGGATGCCGTCCACAGCGAGGAAAGCCTCCGGGATGCTGATGCGGCGGTTGGCCGAATCGTCCAGAGTACGCTCCAGCCACTGAGTACCGGCCGTCATGGCGGGGTTGAGCGTATCGGCGATGACATAACGGGCAAGCGAGGTCATGCGCTCAGACCGCATGGGATTGCGCTTGTACGCCATAGCGGAGGAGCCGACCTGCCCGGTCTCGAAAGGCTCATCCACAGCCTTGAGGTGAGACATGAGCCGGATATCCCCGGAGAACTTCATCGCACTCTGCGCGATGCCGGAGAGCACAGAGAGCACATAATAGTCCGACTTGCGCGTATAGGTCTGGCCGCTGACGGCATAGACCGCGTCGAAGCCCATCTTGTCCGCAATGAGCTTTTCAAGCCGGCGGACCTTTGCGGCGTCCCCGTCGAACAGGGCGAGGAAGCTTGCGCCGGTGCCGGTAGTGCCGCGGCAGCCGAGCAGCTTGAGTCCCGAGAGGGCGTAGTCCAGATGCTCAAGGTCAATGACGAGATCCTGCATCCACATGCACGCACGCTTGCCGACCGTGGTAGGCTGCGCGGCCTGAAAATGCGTATAGGCAAGCGTGGGCTGCGCCTTATATTTTTCGGCAAAGTCCGCCAGCGCCGCAATGGCGCTGAGCAGCAGCCGCCGCACGCGCAGAAGCGCGTCACGCTGGAGGATAACGTCCGTATTATCGCCGACGAAGCAGCTCGTCGCGCCGAGATGGATGATAGGCCGCGCCTTGGGGCAGGCCTCGGCAAAGGTGTGGATATGCGCCATAACGTCATGGCGCAGCTCCCGCTCATGCCGCGCGGCGGCCTCATAATCTATATCATACAGGTGCGCGCGCATCTCGTCAAGCTGTTCGTCGGAAATATCAAGGCCGAGCTCCTTCTCGCTCTCCGCGAGGGCAAGCCACAGCCTGCGCCATGTGGAAAACTTTCTGTCGTCGGAGAATATCTCCTGCATTTCCCGCCCGGCATAGCGCCGACACAGGGGATTTTCATAAATATCATGCATATGCCGCTTCATTCCGCCTTCCGGTTATTATTACATATATAGATATTACTCGACCGTAACGGATTTTGCAAGGTTTTTGGGCTTATCTATATCACAGCCGTTGTCCTTGGCGACGTAGTAGGCGAAGAGCTGGAGAGGCACTATCTCGGGGATGGGCAGGAGAAGCGGATCCGTCGCGGGAACAAGAAGCACCTCGTCAGCCTCGGCGAATATGCGCCGCTCCCCTTCCTGCGCAAGCGCCAGCACCTGCGCGCCGCGGGCCTTGACCTCCTTGATATTGCTCATGAGCTTTTCAAAAAGCCGCGTCTGGCAGGCAAGCGCAACGACGAGCTGCTTATCGTCGATAAGGGCGATGGTGCCGTGCTTGAGCTCACCGGCCGCGTAGGCCTCGGAGTGGATATAGCTTATCTCCTTGAGCTTGAGCGACGCCTCAAGGCAGGCCGCATAGTCAAGGTTGCGCCCGATGTAGAACAGCGCGCTCTGCCCGTGGTAGAGCTTTGCGAGGCGCTGCGTCTGGGCGTTGAGGTCGATGGCGCGCTGGCAGCGCTCCGGCAGGGCGCAGATGCCGGCGATAAGCTCGTTATACCGCGCCTCGTCTATCCGGCCAAGCTTCTGGGCGATATATACCGCGATGAGGTCGAGCACGGCGAGCTGCGTGGTATAGCCCTTCGTCGTGGCGACGGCGATCTCCGGCCCGGCCCAGGTGTACAGAACGCCCTGAGCGAGCTTGGATATGGTGCTGCCGACGACGTTGACGATGGCAAGCGTTTTCGCCCCGCGGGCGGCGCACTCCTTCAGCGCGGCAATGGTGTCAGCCGTTTCGCCGGACTGGGAGACGACGATGAGCAGGGTGTGGGAGTCGATGATGGGGTTTCTGTAACGAAGCTCGCTGGCAAGCTCCACCTGAACGGGGATGCGGCAAAGCTCCTCTATGACATACCTGCCGACGCACCCGGCGTGATAGGCCGAGCCGCAGGCGGTGATGACTATCTTGTCGATATCGCGCAGCTCCTCATCGGTGAGGCCGAAGCCCTCAAGCTCGATGCGTCCGGCGCGGATGCGCGGGTCGATGGTGGCCTTTATGGCGCGGGGCTGCTCCATGATCTCCTTGAGCATGAAGTGCTCATAGCCGCCCTTTTCCGCGGCCTCGGTATTCCACAGGACGCGGGAGGCGCTTTTGTGTATCTCGCGGCCGGTGCAGTCGTAGACGCTTATCTTATCCGGCGTGATGGAGGCAAATTCCCCCTCGTCAAGATAGATGACGGTACGCGTGTGGCCGATGAGCGCGGTGACGTCGGAGGCGAAGAAGTTCTCGTCCGCGCCGATGCCGAGGATGAGCGGGCAGCCGTTCTTCACGGCCATAAGCTCGCCGGGGTGATCGTCGCAGATGATTCCGATGGCGTAGGAGCCTTCAAGCCGGGCGATGGTCTTCATGACGGTGCGCTTGAAGTTGCCGTCATAGTACATCTCCAGGAGATTCACAATGACCTCGGTGTCAGTCTCGCTCTGGAACACGTATCCATGGGCGCGAAGCTCCTCACGAAGCTCGGCATAGTTTTCGATTATGCCGTTGTGCACGACGGCAAAGTGCCCGTCGTTGGACATATGGGGATGTGCGTTCGTCGCGGTGGGCGCGCCGTGGGTGGCCCAGCGGGTGTGGCCGATGCCGCAGACGCCGTAGACGTTCTTGCCGCTGTCGGTGAGCTTATAAAGATTTTCAAGAAGGCCGCTGCACTTGAAGGTGCTTATGCGCCCGTCGTCCTGCACGGCGATCCCGGCGGAGTCATAGCCGCGGTATTCAAGCCGCTTGAGTCCCTCCAGAAGTATGGGCGCGGCCTGCTGCGCGCCTGTGAAGCCAACTATTCCGCACATTATTTTTCTCTCCTTTCGTGCTCGTCCTTCGCGGCGGAAATGAAGCCGAGGAAGAGCGGATGCGCCTTATTGGGGCGGGATTTGAATTCGGGATGGAACTGCACGCCGACGTAGAAGGGCCGGTCGGAAAGCTCGACCGTTTCAACGAGGCGGCCGTCCGGCGAGAGGCCGGAGAGCGTGAGCCCGCTCTGTGTGAGCACATCGCGGTACTCGTTATTGAACTCGTAGCGGTGGCGGTGGCGCTCGGATATCTCAAGCGCGCCATAGCAGCGCTGCATGGTGGTGCCCTCTTTTATAACGCAGGGGTACGCGCCGAGGCGCAGCGTGCCGCCCTTGTCTATATTCTCACTCTGGCCGGGCATGAAGTCGATGACCTTATCGGGGCAAAGCTCGTCAAACTCGCCGGAGTCAGCCTTTGTTATACCGGCGACATTGCGCGCATACTCAATGACGGCGACCTGCATACCGAGGCAGATGCCGAAATAGGGCAAATCATTCTCCCTCGCATAGCGCGCGGCGAGGATCATGCCTGCGATGCCCCTGCCGCCGAAACCGCCGGGAACAAGAATACCGTCGAGGCCGGAGAGCTTTTCCTTATAATCGGCCTCGGTAAGCCCCTCGGAATCTATCCAGTGGATATGCACGCAGGTGTTGAGCGCGTAGCCCGCGTGGTTGAGAGCCTCATTGACGGAAAGGTAAGCGTCGTGGAGCTGGACATACTTGCCGACAAGGCCGATGTTCACCTCGCCCGTGCGGTTCTTGATGCTTTCGACCATCTGCCTCCACTCGCCAAGCTCAGGCGCGGGAGCGTCGATGCCAAGCTCACGGCAGACGATGGAGGAGAAGTTCTCCCGCTCAAGCATGAGTGGGGCTTCATACAGGAAGGGCAGAGTGATGTTTTCTATGACGCAGTCGGGCTTGACGTTGCAGAACATGGATATCTTTTTGAAGATGGATTCCTCCAGCGGCTCGTCACAGCGCAGCACGACGATGTTGGGGCTGACGCCCATGCCCTGAAGCTCCTTGACGGAGTGCTGGGTGGGCTTGGTCTTATGCTCGTCGGAGCCACGCAAAAACGGCACCAGTGTGACATGGATGAAGAGGCTGTTTTCCCGCCCCACCTCCAGAGAGACCTGCCGTGCCGCCTCGATAAAGGGCTGGGATTCAATGTCACCTATAGTGCCGCCGATTTCTGTGATGACCACATCCGCATTCGTCTCATTGCCGACGCGGTACACAAAATCCTTTATTTCATTTGTGATGTGAGGGATGACCTGCACCGTCGAGCCGAGATACTCGCCGCGGCGCTCTTTGTTGAGAACGTTCCAATACACCTTGCCGGTGGTGAGGTTGGAGAACTTGTTGAGGTTTTCGTCGATGAAGCGCTCATAGTGGCCGAGGTCAAGGTCGGCCTCCGCGCCGTCCTCGGTGACGTACACCTCGCCGTGCTGATAGGGACTCATCGTGCCGGGGTCAACGTTGATATACGGGTCAAGCTTCTGCGCGGCGACCTTGAGGCCGCGCGCCTTGAGCAGACGACCGAGCGAGGCGGCAGTGATGCCCTTGCCAAGCCCGGAGACGACGCCGCCGGTCACAAAAATGTACTTAGTCATCTCATTCACTCCTTAAAAATCGGATTTGGATAAACTCATTCGTAGGTCTTAATGACGCTTTCCGCCATTTCCTTTTTCGAGATACGCGCATCCATTGCTTTTTTCTCGATATATCTCTGCGCCTCTGCCTCCGTCATGCTGAGGCACTCGATGAGCAGCCACTTGGCATGATTGACAAGGCGTATCTCGCTGATCTTTTCCTCTATGGTCTGCTGCTTCTCCTCCATCATGCGCATACGCTCGCGCATGGTGCAGAGAGTGCGCATGGACTGAGAGATCATCTGCGACGAGGTTGGCTTTGCCAGCGTGAGCACACCGTGCTCCATCACGCGGCCATAGACCTCGTCAAACTGGTCGTTCTTGACGAGCAGCAGCACGCCCGCGCCGCTGGATGAGCACACGTCTATCGCAAAGCGCGAGCCGAACTCGTCCGGCAGGGGCGTGTTGACGACGATGATGTCATATTCGCGCTCCGCCAGCGCGCGGCGCGCGGCGGCGGTGCTTTTCACCGTGGCGACCGGCCAGTAATCCGTGATGGGGAGCAGGTCGGTCAGGGCGTTATTGAAGCTGTCGGATGCGGAAACTATCAGCACGCCGTAGGTGTGCGTCTGAAAAACCACCGTGCCCCCTCCTTTCTCACACGTCCGGTCTTATGCGCCTTAACGGCAGAAGAAGTCAACTATCCCGCCGGGGAGGCATTCCGCGACGAAATCACTTGCGCGGGCAAGCTTCTGCGCCTGTGAGAGCGAGCCGGGCAGGCGCGTGAGCTTTTCGGCAAGCTCACCGGGCGCGGTATAGAGGTTGACGTCCGTGCTCTCCGGCAGGGGCAGCAGCTTATCCACGCCGTACAGCCCCGCGCGGATAAGCAGCGCAAAGGCGATATAGGGATTCGCCAGCGGGTCGGGCGAGCGAAGCTCCGCGCGCTTAAATTCGCCGGTCGCCGCCGGGATGCGGATGAGCTGAGAGCGGTTTTCCGACGACCATGTGATATAGCCGGGCGCTTTCGCCCCGCCAAGGCGCAGATACGACGCGTCCACGGGATTCATGAAAAGCGTGATGCCGGCAATCTTATCCATCACGCCCGCAATGACGTGGGGCATACAGTCGCCGCCGGAGGCGGACTTGACGGAGAAATTGATGTGCATACCGCTGCCCGGCTTCCCCGTGAGCGGTTTCGGCGAGAAATCCGCCGTGAGGCCGTAGCCCGCGGCGACGGTCTTTACCGCCGCGCGGAAGGTGAGCGTATTATCCGCGGCGGAAACGGGGTCAGAATAGCGGAAGTCTATCTCATTCTGTCCGGGGCCCTCCTCATGGTGGGAGCTTTCAGGCTGGATGCCCATCTGCTCAAGCATGAGGCAAACCTCGCGGCGGACGTTCTCGCCCTTGTCCTCGGGCGCGATGTCCATATAGCCCGCGTCGTCGCAGGGGGTCGAGGTGCGCTCCCCGTCGGGGCCGTTTTTGAAGAGGTAAAACTCCATCTCCGGGCCGAAGGAGAAGCTTATGCCGCGCGCGGCGGCAAGGGCGACGGCGCTTTTCAGCACGCCGCGCGTGTCAAGCTCAAACGCCGTTCCGTCGGGGTGGCTTATGTCGCAGAACATGCGCACGACCTTGCCCGTTTCCGGCCGCCACGGCAGCCCGGCCAGCGTGCCGGGGTCCGGGTGCAGGAAAAGGTCAGAGCGCACAGCGCCGCCAAAGCCCGGTATGGCCGAGCCGTCAAAGGCGATGCCCATGTCAAAGGCACGGGGAAGCTCGTTCGGCATGATGGCGATGTTCCTCTGCCGGCCGGCAACGTCGCAGAATGCGAGGCGGATAAACTTCACACCGGCCTGCCGGACATATTCCATCACTTCCTGGGCAGAATAATTCATTTTCCGGTCCCTTTCAAATCAAATACTAAACTATATATTTCAGAAAAGCATTCCCGAAAATCACAAAACGCCCATCGGGAGAGGGCATGGCTCTCCCCCGATGAACGCCTTCGTCCACGGGCGGAATATTACAGCAAAGGCGCACTTTTGTCAATGGCTTTCCCCGGAAAACGGAGTATTGTACAAAAAAATTTCGCATTTGCTATTGACAAATGGCGAAAAAGAGCGTATAGTACGCCGCATCAAAGGCAAAGACGCCTCAGAAGGATATTTCTGACCGTTTTGCCTTTGTTTTTTTAGTTTTATACGCACAAAAGCGTTTGAACCGGGAGAAGTAACGCAGAGACTCACTCACAGAGAGTGCGGGGGGCTGAAAGCCGCACAGCGGAGTCTGCGCGAATAACACCCGGCGAGCTGCAAGCCGAAAGGGCGTCCGCCCGATTAAGCGCGCCGCGCAGACCCGGCGTTAATGGGTCAGGCTTTGATGGAAGCCGGAAAGAGAACAAAGACGGGTGGCACAGCGAGCGCAGCACTTGCCCTGTCGGATGCTGAATTTTCTTATATTCAGGAGGAAAATATCATGTGTTCGATCATGGGTTACATCGGAAGCTGTGTCTCTTTTTCTGCCTTCAAGGCCGCGTTTGACAAGACGCTGTCGCGCGGGCCGGACATGAGCCGCATCATCGAGCTGCATCCGGGCTATCTGTGCTTCCACAGGCTGTCCATAATGGATCTGAGCGAGGACGGGATGCAGCCCTTCGCGCTGGACGGGAGCTATGCCGTGTGCAACGGTGAGCTGTACGGCTTTGAAAAGGAGCGGGAAAAGCTCTCCGGAAAATACAGCTTTGAAAGCCGCTCCGACTGCGAGATAATCCTGCCGATGTACAGGGAATACGGCACGGACATGTTCGCTATGCTGGACGCGGAGTTTGCCATGATAATATACGACGCCGACACGGGCGGCCTCGTCGCCGCGCGCGACCCCATCGGCATACGCCCGCTGTACTACGGCTACGACGCGGAGGGTGAGATCATTTTTGCAAGCGAGCCGAAGAACCTCATGGGCCTCTGCGCGCGCATCATGCCCTTCCCGCCGGGGCATTATTACAAGGACGGGAGGTTCGTCTGCTTCTGCGACATTTCGCACGTGGACGCGGTGTGCCATGACAGCATCGACGTGGTCTGCCGCGGCATACACGATAAGCTCGTCGCGGGCGTTGAAAAGCGCCTTGTGTCGGACGCGAAGCTCGGCTTTCTGCTGTCGGGCGGGCTTGACTCGTCGCTCGTATGCGCCATTGCGCAGAAGAAGCTGAAAACGCCGATACGCACCTTCGCCGTGGGCATGAAGTATGACGCCATCGACCTGAAATACGCCCGCGAGGTGGCCGAATACATAGGAAGCGAGCACACCGAGGTCATCATGACGAAGGAGCAGGTCTTTGACGCGCTTGAGGACGTGGTATATCTGCTGGGCACCTACGACATCACGACCATACGCGCAAGCATGGGCATGTACCTGATGTGCAAATGGATACACGAGCACACCGACGTGCGCGTGCTTCTGACGGGCGAGGTATCGGATGAGCTGTTCGGCTATAAATACACGGATTTCGCCCCGTCGGCGCGGGAGTTCCAGCTTGAGGCGGAAAAGCGCGTGCACGAGCTGCACATGTACGACGTGCTGCGCGCCGACAGGTGTATCTCCGTCAACTCGCTTGAGGCGCGCGTGCCCTTCGGCAATCTGGACTTCGTCAAATACGTCATGGCGATAGACCCGGAGAAGAAGATGAACACTTACGGCAAGGGCAAGTACCTGCTGCGCCATGCGTTTGAGGGCGATTACCTGCCGCACGACATACTTTACCGCGAAAAGGCCGCCTTCTCCGACGCCGTCGGCCACTCCATGGTGAACTACCTGAAGGAGTATGCCGAGGGGCTTTACACCGACGAGGAGTTTGAGCGCAAGCGCATGAAATATGACCATGCCCGCCCGTTCACCAAGGAGTCGCTGCTGTACAGGGAGCTTTTTGAAAAGCACTATCCCGGCCAGTCTGAAATGGTGGCGGATTTCTGGATGCCGAACAAATCATGGGAAGGCTGCGACGTGAACGACCCGTCCGCGCGTGTGCTGTCCAACTACGGCGACAGCGGAAAATAAGCACAAAAATAGTTCTCCGCGCAGGTCGAATTTTTCGCAATTCCGCCTATTGACAAGACGGCGGATAAGGCGTATAGTACGCACATCAAAAGGCGCTGACGCCTCGGAGGATACCTCTGACAGTCAGCGCCTTTTGCATTTGATATGAAAGGATTGAATAGAAATGACAACAGTCCCCGATTATTTTGGAAGCCTCGTATTTGATGACCGCGTTATGAAAGCAATGCTTTCTTCTGATGTATACCAGTCGCTCAGGAAAACCATCGACCAGGGTGAAAAGCTCGACCCGAAGGTGGCCGACGCCGTGGCGCTGGCAATGAAGGACTGGGCGCTGGCGCACGGCGCCACGCACTTCACGCACTGGTTCCAGCCGATGACCGGCATCACCGCCGAGAAGCACGAAAGCTTCATCGCCCCCTCGCCCGACGGGCGCGTTATCATGGAGTTCTCCGGGGACGAGCTTATAAAGGGCGAGCCGGATGCAAGCTCCTTCCCGTCCGGCGGACTGCGCGCCACGTTTGAAGCGCGCGGCTACACCGCGTGGGACCCCACCTCTTACGCCTTTATAAAGGGCAAGACGCTTTGCATCCCGACGGCGTTCTGCTCCTACGGCGGGGAAGCGCTGGACAAGAAAACGCCGCTGCTGCGCTCGATGGAGGCGCTGAACAGGCAGGCGCTGCGCATCCTGCATCTGTTCGGGAAGGACGACGTGCGCTGTGTGCGCCCGAACGTTGGCCCGGAGCAGGAGTACTTCCTTGTGGACAAGGACATGTACAAAAAGCGCAAGGACCTTATATTCACCGGCCGCACCCTTTTCGGCGCGAAGCCGCCCAAGGGGCAGGAGCTTGACGACCACTACTTCGGCGCGATAAAGCCGAGAGTTGAGGAATACATGGCCGATCTGGACGAGGAGCTGTGGAAGCTGGGCGTGCTGGCCAAGACCGAGCACAACGAGGTCGCCCCGGCACAGCATGAGCTTGCCCCGATATACGCGGGCGCGAACATCGCCACGGACCATAACCAGCTCACCATGGAGATCATGCAGAAGATCGCCGACAGGCACGGCCTTGTATGCCTGCTGCATGAAAAGCCCTTTGCCGGCGTGAACGGCAGCGGCAAACACAACAACTGGTCCATCTCCACCGACACGGGCATGAACCTCCTCTCCCCCGGCGCGACGCCGCACGACAACGCGCAGTTCCTTCTGTTCCTGTGCGCCGTTATAAAGGCCGTGGATGAGTATCAGGATCTGCTGCGCATGAGCGTGGCGACGGCCGGAAACGACCACCGACTCGGCGCGAACGAAGCGCCCCCGGCAGTCGTGTCTATCTTCCTCGGCGACGAGCTGACGGCCGTGCTTGAATCCATCGAGCATGACGCGCCGTACAGCGCCGCGGAGAAGGCACCGATGAAGCTTGGCGTGCCCACTCTGCCGCGCTTCTTCAAGGACACCACAGACCGCAACCGCACCTCTCCCTTCGCCTTCACTGGCAACAAGTTCGAGTTCCGCATGGTCGGCTCCTCCAACTCTATCGCGTGCGCGAACATCATGCTCAACAGCGCCGTCGCGGAGTCGCTGAGAGTATTTGCGGACAAGCTTGAGGGTGCGGAGGACTTCGACAGCGCGCTGCACGAGCTTATAAAGAGCTGCATCACCGCGCACAAGCGCATCATCTTCAACGGCAACGGCTACGACGACAGCTGGATAAAGGAAGCGACGGAGAAGCGCGGGCTGCTCAACCTGCGCACCACGCCCGACTGCATGCCCGCCGTGCTGAGCGCGAAGAACATGGATATGCTCATCCGCCACAAGGTGTTCACCGAGGCGGAGATACGCTCCCGCTATGAGATAATGATGGAAAACTACTGCAAGACCGTCAGCATAGAGGCGCACACCATGGTGGACATGGCCAAGAAGGAGATCCTTCCCGCGATAGAGGCCTACACCATCGAGCTTTCCGACGCCGTGCGCGCGAAGAAGGCCGCCGATGCGGGCGCGAGCTGCCGCTATGAGGAGAAGCGCATCCGCCGCCTGTCCGCCCTGCTTGAGCAGATAGATGACGCCGTGGACGAGCTTGAAAGCGCGCTGGTGACGCTGAGCATGTCCGCCGACATCACGGCGCAGGCCAATTTCATCCGCGACGAGATAATCCCCAAGATGAGTCTTGCGAGAGTTCCCGCGGACGAGGCCGAGACCCTCACGGCCGAGAAGTACTGGCCCTTCCCCACCTACGGCGAGCTTCTGTTCGGCGTGTGACAACAAAGCTAACTCTCTTACTCATACTTTTCATACCTCTACATCCTTTTTCATTCAGGCTCTGCCCAAGCGGCGGAGTCTGAATGATTTTAAAGCGCAAAACGGGCGCGGCATTGGGAGGCTGCCGCGCCCGTTTTCTTTACGACCGTGCCCGCCGTGGCGGCGGGGCGGTTATAAAACGCTTTTACTTCTTGATGAACTTCTTATAGCCGAAATAACCCGCGGCGGCAACACCGGCGCAGAGAACGACCTTAAAAAGCTTCGAGAAAAATTTCTTCATTGTATTATCCCCTTCCACGGCCAAGCCGTTATTATTTTATGTATGCATCATATCCCATACGCCCGCAAAAGAAAACGGGCAAAGCGGAGAATACGCGCAAACTCGGGGCAATACGCGCGCTTTGTGCAAAATCAGGCGCGCTGCGGGAACTTGCGCACGGCGTTTTCGACGAAGCCGTCCACAAGCACGGCATAGCTATCGACCGTGGCGTCAACATCCGCCTTCATGCGGCCCCAGAGGAAGCGCAGGAAGAACCCGGCGAAGGAGTACCGGCAGAAGTCGGCGATCTCGCGCAGCTTCTCCTCCGGCACGGAGTACGCGGCGGCAGACTTCGTGACGAAGCTGTAGAACACGTCGGAGCTGAGCGAGAACACATAGCGCTCCATCCTGTCGCGCGAGAGCGAGTTGAAGATATGATAAACGATGTTCGGGCGTGCGGCGCAGGCCTTCATGAAGGCCTTGGTGGAATAGCGCCAGTCGTCATACGGCGCTTCACCGGAGACGTATACGCTCAGCTCTCCGCGCAGCCACACATCCAGCAGGTCATAAATATCGCTGTAATGATAATAGAAGGTGTTGGAGCTTATCTCACAGCGCCGCACGAGCGCGGACACCGTGATCTTGTCGAAGGGCATTTCCTCCAGCATCTGCTGAAACGTGCTCAGAATCGCTTTCTGTGTATACTGTGCCATTGCGCGCCTCCCAATCATACTGCGTGTTATTATGCCGCATGTTGATAAACCGTGCGTCAACTGCGGCTCAACTATAATTGACATGCCATCGCAAAAGCCGCACGGCCCAGGTACGGCAGCGCCGGGTCACATCAGGTCAGATGTAGAACTTCGGCTCCTTCCGCCCGGCGCACATGACCTTCAGCGAGGCCGCGGCCGCAAGCTTCATCGCGCGCGGAAGATGGCGCACCTCAAACGGGCACACGCTGATGCAGCGCATACAGCTTATGCACTTGGCCGGGTCGGGCTTCATTGGGTCGCCGGGGTCGATGGCGCCGGTGGGGCATTCCTGCGCGCAGGTGCCGCAGCCGCTGCACTCCTTGCCGGAGACGGGATGGAAGGGCAGGCCGTCATACTTTTTATAATCGTGGCTGCCGGGCATGGCAACGGTCGTGAAGCTCTCCTTAGCCATGAGCTCCTTCAGGAAGCCCTTGAGCTTGGCCGCGTCGCCGTCGTCCGGGCGGCCCGCGCCGATGCTTCTGTCGAGCGAGTGCGGCGCTATCATCTCACAGCCGCCGACAGTGCGGAAGCCCTGACGGCGCGCAAGGTCGCTCATCTCGATAAGGGCGTCATCCACGGCACGGTTGCCGTACACCGCGACCATGACGGCCGGCGTCCTGTCGCCGCGCACGCCGTCCATGCGCTTATAAAGCGGGCTGGGTATCCGGCCGCCATAGACCGGGAAGCAGAAGAACAAAAGCTCGTCCGCGTCGTAGCTGAGGTCATAGCCAAAGGTCGTGATATCCAGCGCGTCCGCCTTGAGCTCTCCGGCGATCATCTGCGCCACCTTTTCTGTGCCGCCCGTCGGGCTGAAATATAATACTGTCGTTTTCATGTGCGTTCCCCTCTCACCTTTTTAATAAAAATAACACTTTGTGCAAAAAGCGTCAATATGTTAATGTGCGGAGATCAACAAAAAAGCGCCGCGCCGCGCGCATATTCGCCGGGAAAGGCAATATAATAAGCTTGAGAACTGCAAAAGGGGGCAATGCGCATGAACAGAGAGCAGGACGGGAAAATAATTACCGTGCCGAACATTCTCTCCGCCGCGAGGCTGTGCCTTATCCCGGTGTTCATACATTTATATATAGTACGCGCGGACAGCCGCATGGCCTGTCTGACGCTGCTGATATCCGGGCTGACAGACATTCTTGACGGATATATTGCGCGGCGCTTCAACATGGAAAGCCGCCTTGGCCGGGCGCTGGACCCCATCGCCGACAAGCTGACGCAGGGCGCGATGCTGCTGTGCCTCGTGAGCCGGTTCCCGATAATGGTGTATCTGCTGGTGCTGCTCATCGTGAAGGAGCTGTGCTGCGGCGTGACGGCCGCGCTGGTGATAAAGCGCACGGGCGCTGTCCTTCCGGCAAGCTGGCACGGCAAGCTGACGACATTTCTGTTGTACGCGGCGATGTGCGCGCATCTGGTGTGGATAAATATCCCCTCCGCATTGTCCACGGCGCTTGTCGGCGTATGCCTCGCGTCCATGCTGGTGTCCTTCGCACTGTACATCGTGCGCAACGTCAGTGCGCTTTATGGGCGCGGCGCGTAATATTATGTTAAATGCATTATGTTAATTAGATTATGTCTATGATATTACGTTTATTATTTTATGTATAGCATTTTATGTATAGTATATTATGACACTTAAATTATGTATATATGATTATGCTTATAATATTACGTATACAAATATTATGTTAACCATATATAAAATGTATAGCGCAGGATGGGTATTGCTCCCCTCCTGCGCTGTGCGTTGTTGAGTCAGTTGAGGGCGTTGTTTCTCAGCGCCGCTTTTTGATGTATTTTTTTGCTTGACATTTTCATGTATCTTTGCTATATTGTATGGGCTTGCTAGTATAGCTCAGTCGGTAGAGCAGCTGATTCGTAATCAGCAGGTCGTGTGTTCGAGTCACATTACTAGCTCCAAAATGTCCCGGAGGATGTCGGAAGGCATCTGTCCGGGATTTTTTGCGTCTGCACCGACGCGATTTTTAAGCGCCTGTGTTTGCCTTTATCCACCCCCATAGATTTCCCTCTTTGCTTAACTTATTGTATATTACAGGCAGCCATGACACTGACAATTATACTTCAATTTCCGCCGCTGTGCGGCTGCTGCTGACGGGCTGAGATTCAAACCTGTTCTCCGTAAGAAACAATGTATATTCATCATATTATATATATTTCATATTCGGCATCCGTACAAAATGCCGAATATATGTCCGCAGGCGATTTACCCCGTATAACGGTATTGACTTTGCTAAAAAAAGGGCTATAATTGAATGCACAACTGGTATATGCCAGTCGGGATATACCACGCATACCCGCTCGGTCAAAAGGACGGTATACATATGACAGAACCTGCTGTTCAGCCGTTATATAAATACATAAAGGACGAAATAGTCCGGCAGATAAAGGACGGCGTATACAAGCCCGATCAGTGCCTTCCATCTGAGCGCGATTTCTGCCTTATCTACGGCACAACACGCATGACTGTCCGCCATGCGCTAAACGATCTGGAGGTCGAGGGCGTTGTGTACAGGCTTCAAGGGAAAGGCACATTTGTGGCAGGAGCTAAGCTTGTGCAGCCGCTGATGCAGGTGACGGGCTTTACGGAGGATATGCAGCGCCGCGGCAAGACGCCCAGCTCCCGGCTGCTCTATGCCGGCGTTCAAAAGGCGAATCATGTCATTGCAAACGATCTTGGCATAGGTCTTGGTCAGGATTATATACTCATCCGCCGCCTGCGCTTTGCCGACGGCGTGCCGCTGGCTATAGAGGAGACGGCGCTGAGCTATCAACTGTGCCGCCCACTGCTGGATGATGACATCGCGCACAGCTCAATATACGGGCGGCTCAGGCAGATGGGAATAAAGCTTGTCACGGGAGATCAGTATATGGAAGCCACGCTCGCCGACAGTGAACAGGCTGAGCTGCTGCAGATCGACCGCGGTGCCGCAGTCATGCATATTGAGCGCCATGTCTGCACCGAACATGGGATCCCAGTCGAGTCCACATACTCCACCTACCGCGGTGACCAGTACCGCTTTTTCGTGGATTTTGACAGCACGCTCCGTTGATTTCAGAACGCAGTCTTGACCCGCGCTGTGCACGGGTTTTAAGATAAAAATTCAAAAGGAGAATACTAATGAAAAAGATCATCGCAATGCTTCTTGCTCTGGTCATGGTATTTGCTCTGTGCGCCTGCGGCCAGACCGCTGCACCCGCCGCTGAGCAGCCTGCCGCGGAAGAGGCAGCCCCCGCGTCAGAGGAAACCGCGCCCGCGGAAGACACCGTCACCGTTATGGTCCCGCCTGTGTCCGCCACCTATCAGGACGACATAGACACTTGGGCGGCCGAGTTCACCGCAATGTACCCCAACATCAAAATCGAAGTAATCAAGACCTCTTGGGACGATCACAACGACAAGCTCAGCACCATGGCAAATGCCGGTGAAGCGCCTGACATCGCTGAGATCTCCTACTCCAATATCGGGCAGTATGTTGACCTCGGTCTTGGCGTTGACATTTCCGCGTACATGGATGCCGACAGACTTGCCGACTACGACCAGAACGCAATGGACTATATGTCCATTGAGAACGTTCCTTACGGGCTTCCTCTCTACATAACCATTCAGTCTATCGGCGGCAACCGTGAAATGCTTGAAGCTGCCGGTGCTGACATTGAGAAGATTCAGTCCGAGGGCTGGACTTACGCCGAGTTCCTTGACATCCTCAAGGCCGGCACCACTGCCGACTGCTTCGGTTTCGCTTTCGCCAACTCGGGCGTCACCGCATCCGACGTTCCCAACATCATGGGTGTTATGGCTGGTCTTACCAACGCTTTCACGCCGGATCTGAAGTACGCCTTTACCTCCGACAACATGCTCAACCTCCTCAACGCCATCGAAGAGATGACTAAGGCGGGTTATATGCCCAATTACGCAATTGAGGCAGGCCAGCGCATGGTCATGTGCCAGCAGGGGAAGACCATGATATTCGGCAAGGCAATGCCTCTTTTCGAGAACAACATCAACAAGAACAATGCGGCTCTTGAAGCCAATGATGGCACCGCCGTTGAAAACTCCATCCCCCTGAGCTACGTGTTCCTCCCCATGCCCACAATGGACGGCGTGACTGAGTCCTGCTTCGGCACGGTCGATGGTCTCATCGCTCTGCGCAATAACAACACCACTGACGAGCACCTCAAGAACGTCTGCCTTGTCATGGATTACCTCTGCTCCGGTGAGCGTGTCGCCGCCGTTGACTCCACGCTGCTGCTCGACCCTGTCTGCCAGACCGGCCGCGATGCTTACGTCAGCCCCGAGGGCATTGACGAGGGCAACGCCGCATGTGCAGCGCGTGAGATCGGTCTCGTCGTTGCTCCTCCTGCCGGTATTTCCGTTGAGCAGGCAGCTAACGCCAAGACTATCATGGACGAGGTCATAGTGCCCAAGTTCCAGTCCCTGCTTGCTGGTGAAGCTACCGCGCAGGAAGTCTTCGACGCCATTAATGAGCGTGCCGTTGAACTGTTTGGCACGGACGGCATCGTCACTGGGCTTCTGTAAACCATCGGCGCCGCCGAAAGCGTGATAATACATTTCTGCCCCGCCCAGCTTCGGCCGGGTGGGGCAGATTTTAACAGTACGGAGGTAAAGACTATGAGCAAACACAGAGGTCCGAGGCTGGGCTCCCGTCGTTTTCGTTTTCGGGACGACGACTGGTGGGGCTATGCCTTTATATTTGTGGCTATGCTGGTTTTCTGCGTGTTCACGCTCTACCCTGTATTCAGCGCCATCAAGACGAGCTTTCTGAAATATAAGCCGTTCGGATCTGAATTTATCGGGCTGAAAAACTATGCAGACAGCTTCAAAAGCGCACTTTTCTACAAGGCGGTCAAAAACACCATTGTCTACACCGCCGTTGTTGTGCCGCTGTCTTTGCTGATAGCCTTTTCTATTGCGATAATGATACTGCCGTTCAAAAAAGGCGTGCAGTCGGTGTTCAAGTCGATCTACTATCTCCCCGGTATCGCATCGGGTGTGGCGCTGTCCGTCGTGTGGCTGTGGCTGTATGATTCATCGCCGGACGGGCTTTTTAATCAGGTACTCTCGTTCTTTGGCCTGCCGGCGCAGAACTGGCTTTCGTCAAGCAAGACATCCATGCTCTCGCTGATGCTGATGGCGCTGCTCTCCGGGCAGGGCACAAATATCATCATCTACATAGCAGCGCTCCTCGGTATTGACAACAGCTACTTTGAAGCGGCAGAGCTCGACGGGGCGACCTTCTTTCAGAAGGTCCGCTTCATTGTGTTCCCGCTTGTCAAGCCCACGACGCTCTTCCTCCTCGTGACGGGAATAATCGGGTCGTTCCAAGTATTTCAGAACGCCTTTCTCATGACGGGCGGCGGCCCTGACAACAGCACGACGATGATAGGTCTGCTCATCTACAAGAACGCGTTTGAGTATTCCAAGTTCGGTCTTGCCTGCGCGCAGGCCATACTGCTTGCCATCGTCATCGCGCTTATCTCCATGCTCCAGTTCAAGCTGATGGGCGTGGATGTAGAATACTGAGGAGGTGCGCCATGACAACAGGTCTGTATTCCCAGCATCTCAACGACAGGAAGAAGCTTTATATCCGCAACATCGTGCTCGCGCTGCTGCTCATCCTATTTGCGGCGCTTGCACTCTTCCCGATATTCTATATGATAATGTCCTCGTTCGGTCCTGCCGTCGCAACGGCGGGCACATCGCGTTCCGTCATTCCGAAGCGTCTCACGCTCGATTCTTACAAGGCATTTTTCAGCTTCAACCGATACTCAGTGCGCTGGATATGGAACAGCTTCGTCGTTGCCTCGCTCACAGTCATCGGCAATGTCATATTTGCCTCGCTCGCGGGCTATGCCTTTTCAAAGATCAACTTCAAGGGCCGCAGGTGGATGTTCGGCATGATACTTGTGGCAATGATGATCCCCTATCAGGTGACGCAGGTTCCGCTCTATATTCTTATTGCCAACAAGCTGAAAATGACAAACACCTATGCCGCACTCATTCTTCCCGGCGTCGTTACATCGTACAACATTTTTCTGGCAAAGCAGTTCTTCACAAGTATCCCTACACCGCTCATTGAGAGCGCGAAGCTCGACGGGTGCAGCCAACTGCGCATATTTATAAAGATAATCATGCCGCTTTCAAAGACCGTGCTTGCTGTTATGGCGATAAACACGTTTCTTTCAACATGGAACTCTTTCTTCTGGCCATTTCTTGTCACGAGCAAAGATTATATGTACACCATTCAGGTCGGTTTGAAGACCTTTAAATTCGCCAACGAGACTCTGCTCGCGCCGATGATGGCAGGGGCAACGCTCTCTGCACTGCCGATGTTCATTCTTTTCTTCGCGCTGCAGAAATACTTCCTTGAGGGCGTAACGATCGGCGCGGTAAAGGGCTGAGATAAGAGGAAAACATCAATGAAAACTTCTGACATAACAAAGCTTGCGACTGAGCGGCGCAATCCGCGCAGCCGCGATATTGACCGCCTGACAACTAAGGAGATGGTTGAGCTCATCAACAGCGAGGACAAGAAAGTTGCCTGCGCTGTTGAGAAGGTCTGTCCGCAGATTGCCGCCGCCATAGACCTCATATACGCGCGCATGAAGCGCGGCGGGAGGCTCATCTACTGCGGGTGCGGTACTTCCGGGCGGCTAGGCATACTCGATGCCTCCGAATGCACGCCGACGTATTCCGTTTCGCCGGAGACTGTGCAGGCGGTCATCGCGGGTGGAAACAATGCGGTCTTCAATGCCGTTGAGGGCGCAGAAGACAGCGCCGAGCTTGGCGCGGAGGATATGCGCAGACTTGCCTTGACGGAGAATGACACGCTCGTCGGCATCGCCGCGAGCGGCAGGACGCCATATGTCCTTGGCGCAATGAAAGCGGCGCGTGCCGCTGGCGCTGGCTTGATCGGGCTGACCTGCTGCCCCGGCTCTGAGATAGAGCGTGCGGCGGATATCGGTATTTCCCCCGATCCCGGTCCCGAGGTGATCACAGGCTCGACCCGCATGAAGTGCGGCACAGCACAGAAGATGGTGCTGAATATGCTTTCCACGGGTACGATGGTCAAGCTTGGCAAGGTATACGGCAACCTTATGGTCGATGTGAAGCCCTCGAACGAAAAGCTCGTGCATCGCTGCATTTCCATCGTGCGCGAAGCAACCGGAGCAGACGAAAAGACTACTGTAGCCGCGCTTGAAGCGTGCGGCTACAAATGCAAGACCGCGATAGTCATGCTGCTGTGTGCTGTCGAAGCCGGTGAGGCTGAGGCGCGGCTGGGCAGGACCGATGGGCGCGTGGCAGACGCAATACGGTAATAAAAAGGCAACGCCGAATAGCACGGCGTTGCCATACTGTATATATGCTTACAAACTTATCTTCCCCATGACGACTGGGTGTCTTGCCCCTGTTACGGAAGGGACATTGTTGGCATGTGCAAATATCGCCTCGTTTGCCAGTATGGCAAAGGCGAGCGCCTCCTTCGCGTTGCCGTCAAAGCCAAGCTCTTCATTCGCCATAACTCTGCACACAGGCAGCAGCTGGCGGATATGCCGCATGAGCGTTTCGTTCATCGCGCCGCCCCCGCCGACGATGAGCCGCGCGGGCAGTTCCGGCGCGAAGCCGCGTACCGCCGCGGCTATACACTCTGCTGTGAAGCGCGTTGCCGTTGCGAGCACATCCAAAAGCGGGATGCTTTCAGACTTGGCATATGCGCAAATGGACGCAACGTAATCCGCGCCGTAACGTTCTCGGCCCGTCGTTTTAGGCGGGCGCTGCGCGATGTACGGATCGGCCATCATACGCCGCAGGAGCTTTTCATTCACGTGCCCATGTGCGGCAAGCGCGCCGCCCGCATCATATGTCGCCGTGCCATCCGTCATGCGTGCGGTGACAGCGTCCATGACCATGTTGCCCGGCCCCGTGTCGAACGCAAGGATATCATTCAGCCCGCATCCAGCAGGGAGAAAGCTGATATTTCCTATCCCGCCGATGTTTTGCAGGGCAACGCACTCGGTTTCACTGCGGTAGAGCAGAAATTCCGTATATGGCACAAGCGGCGCACCGAGTCCGCCCGCTGCCATATCCCTCACGCGAAAGTCGCCCACAACAGGGCACGAGAACGCCTCAGCGAGCATCGCGTCCTCACCCAACTGGAGCGTGCCGTGCAGCTTATGGCCCAGATATTTCTCTTCAAGAGGTATGTGCCAAAAGGTCTGGCCGTGGTTCCCAATGAGGTCTATGTCCTCCGTGCGCACACCGGCATGGCGGCAGAGCTCGCGCCCCGCATCGCAATACAGCTCTCCAAGAAGAAAGTTCATGCGGCAGAAGTCCGCCGCGGCGGCAGCGCCGCCGCCGGCGAGGCGAAGTATCTCCGCGCGGACTTCCGGCTCGAACGGCATAAATACGAAATCGCGCTGCTTCACGCGTGCCGCCGTGCCGTGACCGTGTATCTCGGCGAGAACGGCGTCGATCCCATCCGCACTCGTGCCGGACATGAAGCCGATGACGAGACGGGATGGCTTATTTATAAGTGTCAGTATCGGATGCACCATAGATCCCCCAACTCCCCGCTTAGCGCGGCAGATATCAATTTGAAGTTTATTACGCTGAACAGTATTTGTCAAGCAACGTACAAAAGGAGAAAAAACATGGACAGGACCCTGCTTGGTCAGCGGCTTGGCTTCGGCTTTGAAGGCACCCGCATTCCCGATGACTTTGCCGCGCTCGTGCGCGAGTATAAAATTGGAAACGTTGTGTTATTCCGCAGGAATATTGAAAATAATTCACAGCTGCGTCAGCTGTGCAGAGATATTCAGTCGCTCATCATCGGAGAGACCGGGCATCCGGCTTTTATCACGATCGATCAGGAGGGCGGAATGGTCACACGCCTTGCGCCCGATGCTGTGAATGTACCGGGCAACATGGCCGTCGCCGCGACAGGGCGCATTGAGGACGCATACACCGCCGCCGCGATAACTGCGCGTCAGCTGCGCGGCGTGGGCGTGAACTTCAACCTTGCGCCGGTGCTGGACGTCAACAGCAACAGCCGCAACCCTGTTATCGGGGTGCGCAGCTACGGTGATGACGCCGCACGTGTCGCCGCACTTGCCCGCGAGGCCGTGCGCGGATATGCCGAGGCGGGCGTGCTTTGCTGCGGCAAGCACTTTCCCGGGCATGGCGACACTGCGGTTGACTCTCATCTGGGACTGCCGTGTATAGATAAGTCGCTAACTGAACTTGAAGAGACTGAGCTTTTACCGTTCCGAGCCGCAATAGGCTCCGGCATACCTGCCATTATGAGCAGTCACATACTCTTCCCGCGAATTGAGCCGGAAAACATCCCCGCGACGATGTCTGCGGCCATCATGCGCGGCGTGCTGCGCGGCCGGCTGGGCTTCAATGGCTTGACGCTTTCCGACTGCATGGTGATGGACGCGATACGTGCTCACTACGGCACGGCAAACGGCGTTGTCGCCGCACTCCGCGCCGGGGTGGATATAGTTTTTGTGTGCAGCGACATTGAACTTCAGCGCGCGAGCGCTGAAGCTGTTGCCGCCGCGGCAGCGCGTGGCGATTTTGACAACGCGGATATGTATGAGAGCATTGCGCGTATTTTTGACGCTAAGGCAAAGTATGCCTTTACGGATGCAAAGCCCGAGCTGTGCGGCCGTCCGGAAGACTTTGCCGCGGCACGGGATATTTCACGCCGGGCAATTACTGCGCTCGACGGCGCGGTCATCCGCGCGGATGAGAATACTTTCTTCTGCGGTTGTGCCGACTACCGCGTCACTCAGGCGGCAAATGACAGTACGGATGCGCTGCCGTTTTCGGAGTATATGCATCGCCGCTTCGGCGGAAAATATGTCACCTGCTCACTTGACCCGGATGCGGTGGAAATCACGCACATTGTTGAGATCGCCAATAGCTGCGGCAGCATAATAATGTCAACATGCAATGCCCATATTTATGAAGGACAGCTCAAGCTTGCGCGCGCGCTGGCTGCGGCGGGGCATGACATGACCGTTGCCGCCTTGAGAAATCCTTATGACCTTGCCCAGCTCCCACGCAGCGTACACCGTGTCGCGGCATGGGACTACACAGCGGACAGTCTTGCCGCGCTCGCCGAGGTATTCTCCGGCGGGATATGCGGCGGTGTGATGCCCGTAAGATTGTAAGGAGGGCGGACGATATGTTTGTTGCCGGGATAGACGGCGGCGGTACATCTACACGCCTTGAAATACGTGATGTAGACAATAATTTTATCCGCCGTGAAAGCTTCGGGGCGTTCAACATCTCCGCCATCGGTTCGGATACGTTCAGCGCGCGCTTAGGTGAGGTGTTTGCTGCTTGCGGGAATATGAAAGAGTGCGCCGCGCTGTGCATCGGCGCGGCCGGATCATCACTTCTGCTTACGGAGCGAATCATACGCCGTGCGCTTGACCTTGCAGGCTTCCGTGGCGCGCTGCGTCTCTGCGGCGATCATGAGATTGCTCTGCGCGGCGCGATGGACGGCGCTGGGTGCGTCCTCATTGCAGGTACGGGGTCAATATGCTTTGGTGTCAACAACGACGGTGTATCGGCGCGCTGCGGCGGTTACGGGCATATCCTTGACGATGTCGGCAGCGGCTACGCCATCGGGCGTGCTGCTCTGCGGGAAGCTGTGCGCAGTGCTGACGGGCGGAGCGAGCCTAGCGCGCTGAGCCGAACCGTATTGGCGCGCTTTCCCCATGGAATCGGCGAGCTTGTAGAATACGTATACAGTAAGGCTGACAAAGCAGACATTGCGGCGTTTGCGACGACCGTAATAGAATGCGCGGAGTCCGGCGACAAGGCAAGTCTCGATATCCTTCGCCGTGAAGCGCGGGAACTGAGTGAACTTGTGTATGCGCTGTCCCGGCGGCTTGGCATGGCAAAACCGCGCACGGCGCTCCTCGGAGGTCTGCTCACATCGGACAACGTATATAGCAGCACGGTTCGCAGTGAGTTGGAAAGCTCTGCTGAGATCGTTTTTCCTGTGCACGATGCCCTTTGGGGCGCGGCGCAGATGGCGTATGAGCAAACCTGCAAGTAACATTTGCTATGCCTACACCAGAAACGTAATTGCCGCTCATGCCAGCAGATGTGTTCTATTTGGATACCCTCCTTATAGAGGCAGGTGAGATTGACAGTACCGTGCTTCGCGTTATCGTTATGTTTATAACCTAATCGTCGGCAATTTAGGTATATGATGTCGTTGAATGTATTCCGTCCTATGTCAGAGACCGTGGAAAAGCTCCTAAAGATCAAGGACGATATGGAAAGGTTTGCCCGCCAGAATGTCACGGGCTCTGTCAACAACTCCAATCTGTTGAGCTTCTCCAGCCCCGGCAACCTGCGATGTGGTTATGATGTTATCCGGGATGCATCGGACATGTCCGGAATCCATGTAGTGCATACGACGGAGCGTGAAAACATCTTGAAAGAGTTCCTTGCCGGCGGATGCGGCAGCAGGCATATCGGAAAGCCGATCCCCCTTGCGGCATATATGCAGTGAGACGTGGACACCTTTGCAAGCGGCGTTTCCATGCGGGGCCCGCTTGGCCGCATGCATTGATGCAGCATTTGCCTTCTTACGCGCTTTGGGCAAGGGCGGCGTACAAAGCAGCAAAGAGCGGGATGTCAACCCCCCACCAATACGGGCGGAGGAACATCCCGCTGTGCGGATCTCTGATCCGCA